>MKWU01000392.1_pt1 | contig 83820 bp, 68 predicted proteins | sample 809101 | NCBI WGS metagenome assembly MKWU01 (sample SAMN05860141, study PRJNA318959) | sponge metagenome | host: Aplysina aerophoba | place: Slovenia: Piran, Adriatic Sea, Gulf of Piran | collected 2013-05-07 | reverse complement strand
GTTCCCCGGGCTCGACAGGCTCGTTCGGATTTCCGGGCTCCCCGGGTTCCGTCGGTTCGTCGGGATCAACGGGCCCGGTGGGCGTTTCCGGCTCCGTCGGTTCGTCGGGGTCCTCCGGCCCGCCTGGTTCTTGAGGTTCTTCAGGAACGATCGGTTCCCCGGGTTCCTCCGGCTCCGGCAAGGCTGGCGGATCGTTCGACGTGCTGTTTCTGAACCCAGGAGTCGAACCATCGGGATGTTCGGACGACAAGAGATTGGCTGCATCCACGGGCAAGTCCAATCGCGGCCGCTCCCAGGAAATGCCGTTCCCGCCCGCCGATTCGGTCCATGCGAACTGGTCGATCGTGATATCGTCTTTTTTTATGAAGACCAGGTCCTGGCTGTTGCCGAGCCCATTGCCCAGGGTACGGTCGCCCTTGACCGTCAGCATAAGGAGGCTCGCGGGATCGCCTTCCGCGCCGACCCGGACGTTGTATGCGCCTTCGTAATCAGGATCCACGACGAGCGCGTAAGCGCCCGGCGCCAGCACGGTACCTGCGAGGCCGATGTCATGTGGGCCGGTAAAGTCCATGATCGTATCGTTCACATCCCTCGAATCGCCGAGGGGCCATCCGTCTAGATCAACCGGTTCGTCTCCCGCGTTGTAGAGTTCGACGAACTCCCCTTTTGATTCCGAATGAGGATCGGCCAGGACCTCCGATATAACGATATCCGAACCCGCGGCTTTTCCGGAAAGACACAGGCATAGTGCGGTGACGGCAAGATGGTGTTTTCTTATCATGATCGGGTTGTTCCTTCCGATGATAGATGACGCGTGTTCGTTGACCTTCGATATCCGCCTGTCCCAATCAGTCGGAAACGCATCACGAATCTCGATTTTGTATTGACACCGTCAAAGGCCTCTGCGTTAAATGCGAGGGGTGAAACGTTGTGCCTTAGCCCAGGAGCAATTCAGACGCCAGGAGCAATTCAGACGCCAGGAGCAACTCAAACGCCGGAGCATCTCATGTCGGAACTACGAAGAACCGCGCTGTATGGTCGCCACATGGACCTTGGCGCGAAACTGGTGCCGTTCAGCGGCTGGGAAATGCCGGTGCAGTACGAGGGTATTCTGACTGAACATCACGCGGTTCGCACCCGGGCCGGCCTGTTCGACGTTTCCCACATGGGCCGCGTCGAGATATGCGGGCCGGACGCCGTGGACTTCGTGAATCGCATCACGGTTAACGACGTCGAACGGCTCAAGCCCTTTCGGTCCCAGTATACCCTGGCATGCGCGGACGACGGCGGCGTAATCGATGATTTCCTGGTTTACCGGATGCCGGACCGTCTGCTGGTCATTCCCAACGCGGGCAACAGGGAAAAGGACCTTGCCTGGTTTCGCCGGTCCGTCTCAGCGTACAACGTCGAAATACGGGATCTGAGCGAGGAGAGTATGCTCATCGCGTTGCAGGGACCCCGCAGCGAGGAAATACTCGATCCGCTGACGGAGGCCGGATTGGACGCGCTCAGGTTTCAGGAATTCGTTGCAACCCGCATTGGCGGAATTGAAGCCCGGGTGTTTCGGACCGGATACACGGGCGAGGACGGTTTCGAAATCTGGTATCCGGCCGAGCATGCCGCCGCGCTATGGGACCTCCTGGTGGATTCCGGTGCTTCGGCAGGTTTGAAGCCGTGCGGTCTTGGGGCAAGAGATACCCTTCGACTGGAAGCCGGACTCGCGCTGTACGGTCACGAGATCGACGAATCGATCAATCCGTTCGAAGCCGGACTGGGTTGGACGGTCAGGCTGAAGAAACCAGCGTTTACCGGACGGGAAGCCCTCAAGCGTCTCAAACGGGCAGGCGTGAAACGAAAACTGGTCGGGCTGAGGATGCAGGAAAGGGGAATACCCAGGCAGGGTTATGAGATCGTTCACGACGGAAGCCCGGTGGGGCAGGTCGTCAGCGGCGCGATTTCGCCCACGCTGGGCCATGGTATCGGGACGGGGTTCGTGTCCGTCGATCGGGCGGAACCCGGTACGGTCCTGGCGGTGACTATAAGGGGCAGGCACATCCCGGCCGAGGTGGTGAATCTGCCTTTTTACGCGGGAAGCAGGAAGTAGTTCGGAACACGTAAGCCGGTTAAGCGTTTACCCGCAGAAACGACCTGACTTCATCCGCGCCGGGCATCCCTTCCGCCGCGCCGGGTGTGCCTATCTTGATTGCCGCCGCGGCATTCGCAAAAGACGCCATATCCTCCAGGCTCTCCTTCGCGAGGAAACTGTAGAGCATCCCGCTGGCGAATGCGTCGCCGGCGCCAACCGTGGAAACGATCCCGGTGTGGAATGCGGGCCGTTCGATCATTTGGTCTGCGCACGCAGCCAGGCAGCCCCCGTCACCCATCGTCACGGCTACCATGCCGACACCCGCCTCCAGCAGGTCGCCGGCGGCGTCGCGGGGAGCGCGGCGGCCCGTGAGTCGCTCCGCTTCCATGCGGTTGGGCAGGATGATGTCCGTCAGCTTCACAGCCTCGTGCACACGGGATTCCAACGCGGGATTGAGCCAGTACTTTCCAGGGTCGAACGCCACCGTCACGCCGGCCTTTTGTGCCGTTGCCATCGCGTCGAGCAGGGTATCGCAGGTCGATTCTTCTTCGGTCAGCACATGACCGGTAACGTAAAGGAGGCGCGCCGACCGGACGAAACCGTTTGGGAGGCGGTGGGAAGGAATGGACCTGGGACCCGGGCATACGTAGAACTCGTACTCCCGGTCCGGCGTCTCGAACATGCAGGCCAGGGAAGTCGGCTGGCCGGCCATGACGTGGAGATGGGATACATCGACGCCGTGTCCCCGCATGTTATCCGCGAACTGCGCACCGGGCACGTCGTCGCCGATCGCGCCGACAAAGGCCGTTCGCGCGCCGAGCCGCGCCATCCCTATGGCCACGTTCGCGGCCGCTCCCCCAGGCCCGATCCGGCAGGCGTCGCCGACAATGCCGGTTTCCCGCAAGCCTTCCGTGCGACCGCCGGTATGGCGCGGCACGCGCATCCAGACGTCGAGATTTCCGTCCCCCACGGACAGTAGGTCCAGCCTGCGCTTCATCGATTCACCTCTGAATCCGGTCCCGGGATACGAACGCGACAGGAAGGTCGTATCCCGTCTCTCGCCGCATGTTTACGGCAGGATATCCGAACTGTGTACGGTGGGGCACCAGTGCTTCTCGATGAAAGATACCACCAGGCGCGTGCCTTCTTCATGACTGACGTAGGGCGGCATCGCGGGATTGTACATGATATCGGTGAGGTCGCGTACCAGCGCCACAGGGACGCCCCAGCGGACCATCTGCTTTATGCCGAAGGATCGATGGAGGATGCACATGTTTGTGTGTACGCCCATCATCAGCATGTTGCGTATTCCGTAGTGCCGGAAGCAGGCATAGATCTGCGGGCCGTTGTCGGACATGAGATCTTTGTCCTGGTCGATGAAGATATCCGGATGCTGGCGGGACCATGCGCTGAAGGTTTCCGTCTCGCCCGTATCCGCACCATCGTCGGATGCATCGACCGGGAGCGGGGGATCCGGAAGATCGCGGTCCGGCGGTGGATGCGCGACTGGCACCGACTCGGCCCTTTTTCTTGCCGGGGCATCCCTGTAGAATTCCAGCGTGTCGGATGGAGCGTGAACAATCAGAATGCCCCGGTCCCGGCAGGCGGTCACCACGTCGTTCATCCGTGGGGTCATGGCGTTCAGCCGCTCTACTGCTCCGCGGCACCAGTGCGAATCCCATATGTCGCATAACACAAGAGCGGTCTGTGACGGGTCCCAGGTCGTATCGGTGATGTTCGTTCTCCACACGGCAAAGCCGTTTTCCCGCGCCAGTTCATCTCGGCGCAGTTTCAGATCGAGTCGGTTTTCTGCCATGGCGGTGTTCCTTTGCCGATCGCGTCGTTCGTGTGCATCAAGAGACCTGCACTTAATGTCTCAACTTACTGAATCAACTTACTGTCCCATCATAGGCTAGAGAAAATCCAGGTCGGCGCCCAGGTGCGCGGGGAGGACATGTTCGGCGTATAGCCTGCGCCACCCTCTTTCGGCCATAGGGGGAGGTACGTGCCTTGTTTTTCGCCGGGTCAATTCTTCTTCGGATACGCACAGGTCCAGGCGCCGTTGCGCCACGTCCAGTTCGATGATGTCTCCGTTTCTTACGAGCGCCAGCGGACCGCCCACGGCGGCTTCAGGGCAGCAGTGCAACACGACCGTGCCGTACGCCGTTCCGCTCATCCTCGCATCGGAAACGCGCACCATGTCCACGACGCCCTCTCTCGCCAGGTAGGCCGGTATGGGAAGCGAACCGGCCTCCGGCATGCCCATGGCCACGGGACCGGCATTCCGCATCACGAGGACGTGATCGGGGGTCAATCCCAATACCGGGTCGTCGATCCGGGCCGCCACGTCGTCAGGTGACTCGAATACGGCCGCCGGACCCCGGTGCCGCTGCAGGTCCGAAGCAGCCACGGCCCGTTTGATCAGCGCACCGTCGGGTGCGAGTGTACCGCGCAGGACGGCCAGCGCACCGGGCGGGCCGATGGGGTGTTCCAGCGTGCCGATATTATCCTGCCACCCGGCCGGCGACGGCGTATCCTTCAGCATCTCTCCCAGTGCAAGGCCATTCACGTTTATCGCATCCAGGTTCAGCCTGGACTGCAGGGCCTTCCACAGTACGGGCAGGCCGCCCGCCTTGTGAAAGTCCTCCATGTACCCCGTGCCCACGGGCTTGCAGTTCACCAACACCGGGGTTTCACGCGCTGCTTCGTGGAGGTCTTCCAGCGTAAGTTCGATCCCCGCCCTCCGTGCGATTGCGATGAGATGTATCACGGCGTTGGTGGAGCCTCCCAGCGCGGCGAGTACGATGGCCGCGTTGTTGAAAGAAGCCCCGGTCAGAAACCTGTCCGGTGACTGGCCTTCTCTTGCCAGTTCGACGATGCGTCTCCCCGTCATCACCGCCTGCCTGAGCCGGTCCGCCGATCCGGACAGCGGCGTGGCTCCTCCGGGCAGCATCAGGCCCAGGGTGGCCGTTATGCAGGCCATGGTGGAGGCCGTGCCCATGACCATGCACGTTCCGCCCGTTGGGCACAGGGCCTGTTCGATTTCACCGATTTCCTCCCGGTCGATCTCGCCGGCGCGATGCCGTAGCCAGTAACGCCGGCAATCCGTACAGGCGCCGAGGCGGTCGCCATGCCATCTGCCCGTGCGCATGGCGCCGGTTACGAGCGAGATCGCGGGGACACCGGAGGAGACCGCGGCCATAAGCTGGGCAGGTACCGTTTTGTCGCAACCCCCGAGCAGCACGACGCCGTCCATCGGCTGGGACCGGATCATTTCCTCCGTGCCCATGGCCATCAGGTTGCGGAACAGCATGGACGTGGGCGATAGCTGGGTCTCGGCCAGCGAGATCGTGGGAAAGGCGAGGGCGAGTCCGCCCGCCTGGGTGATTCCCCGCCGGACGCCCTCCAACAGCGCGGGCATGTCCCGATGGCAGGTCGTAAAATCCGATGAGGTATCGGCGATGCCGATGATCGGCCGGTTGAGATCATCGGCGTCGTAGCCCGCGGAGGACAGGAAGGCCCTGCGCATGTACCGGCTGAACTCCGTATCTCCGTACCGGGTCAGGTTCTTGTCGATTCCGGTCAGTTCAGCAGGGTCCATGGTTGCTCCAGGTGGCGCATGCGTTCGGCCGTCGCGGTACCGCGCATGGTCTCCCAACGCAGTTCCGCGCGGGAAGCCGGAAGTCTGCGCCTGAGAAAATCCAGTTCGGCTTCCGTACGACACGATGAGCAGGCCAACAGGTTCAACATGCGCCGGCGATCACCGCCGCCAAGAGCATTGTGCAGGGTCATCTGGTTGAACACGATCACGTCGCCCGGCGCATTGTCGGGGGCGAAACAGGGGACATCCTCCATGCCGACGCCCCAGAGCGCCTGGGTGTCGAGATTGCCCTGCCATCCGTGCCGGTGGGAACCCGGGACGAGTCTCAGGGCACCCGTCTCCCGGGTCAGATGATCGAGATACATTGCCCACTTGACCTGGCCTACCGGGTCTCCATAACAGTCCGGATGCCACATGCCGTCGCCGACGTACAACTCGCCGCCGCTACCCAGGTAGTTGAAGTCCGCTCCCAGGAGGCCTGCGAGCAGTCCCGTGACCTTCGGGTTGTCCAGCAGCGAACACAGGCGGGCGCTGCGTTCGATGAAGGGCCCCAGGCTCGACCTCTTGCTGCCGTCATGTACGACACCGGCCTCGGCAAAAACGCGCTCGAATTCTTCGATGATCCACGGTGCCTCCTCACGCATGAGTCCAGGCAGGACGAGGTAACCGAAATCGGCGAAAAACCTTTTCTGCGAGGCGTCCAACACCATATCACTCCTCTCGGGCCGCAACGGAACAAAACCGACCTCAGACGACGCGGCTGGGCAGTGTCCGGCCGGCCAGTCCCGCCTTGAGATTGTCCACGGTCAAGCGGGCCATCGCGTCGCGCGTACGCGTGGTCGCGCTGCCCAGGTGGGGTGCGATCACCAGGTTGTCCAGTCCAAGCAGCGGGTGATCTCTCGGCAACGGTTCGGGTTCGGTGACGTCCAGCGCCGCCGCGGCGATCCAGTCGTTGCTCAGTGCGTTGTAAAGCGCGCCATGGTCCACGACGCCGCCCCGCGCCAGATTGACCAGGACGGCGGTTCTCTTCATGCGTTTCAGGGCGTCTTCGTCGATCAGTCCACGGGTCTGATCGGTGAGCGGACAGTTCAACGTCACGAAGTCCGAGACTTCGAGCAACGATTCCAGCGCGACGTACCGGGCCTGGTAAATGTGGTCGTCGGGATCCCGCCTGCGATTGTGGTAAACGATCTCCATGTCGAACCCGGCGGCCCGCCTGGCGACCTGCTTCCCGATGCTGCCCATGCCGATGATGCCGATGGTGCTGCCGTGCACCTCGTATCCGTGCAGAATGCTGGGATCGTAATGGATGAATTCGGGGCTGCGGGCGAACCGGTCCCCGACGACGACCCGCCGTGCCGCCGCCATCAGGAGGGTAAAGGTCATGTCCGCCGTGGCGCCGTCGAGCAGGTTCGGCGTATTGCCTACGGGAATGCCCCGTTCCCGGGCCGCCTCGGTATCGATGTGGTCGACACCGACCCCGAAGTTGCTGATGACCTTCAGGTTCGGCATGCGGTCCATTGTTTCCCCGTCCGTTGGAGGATGCCCATAGGTAAGATAGGCTTCGACAAGACCCCACCGGTCGTCTCCGTCGGCCAGATCGTCAAGCAGAAGGAATGTATCCCCGGGTTCGAACAGGTCCAGCACGGAAGGCGGCAAGGGTACGTCCAGCAAGATGTGACTGCCCATCGGTTTTTCCTGTCACACATTCCGTTTGCCGCGCGGGAGGCGGTGCGGAACGTCGAGACTAAATGACTCCGGGTTCGTCGATCGTGAGCGTGCGCGCATCCCCGTCCATCGTAGCCCGCACCCCCAGGGGCAGGGTCGCTTTGTACGTCCCGTGGCCGATGCCCAGGCCATAGATTACCGGGATTCCGAGCGGTTGAAGCCGTTCCATGAACACTTCTTCGATACTGAAATTGCCATAAGGGAATGCGGGACTGTCAGGCGCGCTGCCACACCCGGCACATTCTCCGATCACGATCCCGGACAGGCAATCCAGCCGGCCGGCCTGAAGCAGTTGCGTCAGCATCCGGTCGATCCGGTGGGGCTCCTCGCCTATGTCCTCGAAAAACAGGATCGCACCGTCGTACTCGAATTCGTAAGGTGTTCCGACCGCGGCCGCGAGTAACGATAGCGTGCCACCGATCAACGGTCCCGTGGCCATGCCGCCGTGAATGGTCTGCACGGGAGGCATGTCCTCGGGATGCAAAATGCCGCCTATGGAATCGGATCCTGAAACTGCCTTCATGAACGCATCCCGGTTGTACGGGTGGAAACCCGGACTCATATCCGACGCAACCATGGGCCCCCAGAAGGTGACCAGGCCGGTACGTTGATGGATTGCCCCGTGGAGGGCCGTTATGTCGCTGTATCCGACGAAGACCTTGGGGTTGGCGCGGACGATATCGAAATCCATGCGCGGCAGCATGAGGACGGACCCGTATCCGCCGCGTAGACAAACGATCCCATGGATATCCGGATCGGTGAACATGCCTTCCAGGTCGGCCAGGCGGTCGGCGTCCCGGCCGGCCAGAAATCCGTGCCTGTCCGCCAGGTGCGGTGCGGTCACCGTGTGAAAACCGAGGGCTTCGAGTGAACGGCGGCCGTTCAGCAGCGCGCTCGGCAGCGCGGAGTGGCTGGCCGGCGCAACGATCCCGATGGTATCACCAGGTTTCAGGGCCTGCGGTTTCAGAACGTTCATGTTTTATGAATATAGATTCGCGGGTATTTCCGTCAACCTCTTTGCCCGCGCGATCAGCCCCTGCCGAATTCTATTGTCAACCCGGTTTACAACCGTATTTTCGAAGCGGATAGATTGAATAAATCAACGCGATTTGTGTATACAGTCCTGATGTGCATTCGAACGATGGAAACAATAGATTCGGGAATCTGGAATCCATGACGTCAAAGCCGTTTTCCCGCCGATCGTTTCTTTCCAACACCGCCCGGGCGACCGGTGGAGTGATTACCCTTGGCGTGCTGTCCCGCACCGGCGCGCTCGACGCCCAGGAAGCCCCTCCCTTCGAATACACCTGGCAGAACCTGGACGCTCGCCAGGGCCGTACCGTGGACGCGCTGACCCGGATGATCATGCCGTCGGACGAAAACGGCCCCGGTGCGGCGGAAGCCCGCGTGATCGTATACATCGACCGGGCCCTCGGCAGCCACCGGGCCGAATACAAGGAGTCCTATGTCTCCGGCCTGGCCGCTTTCGACCGGTACTGTCAGCTTTCGCACGAAGCCGGCTTTCTGGATCTCGATACAAGAAACCGGCGCAGGGCCCTGATGGGTATCGACCGTGCGAGGTCCCCGCGGAACTGGCCGGGGGACGCCCCCATGGGCGCCCGGGATTTCCTGCGCATGCTGGTCACGCATACCATGGAGGGCATGTTCAGTGATCCCTCGTATGGCGGAAACTATCGCGAGACCGGATGGAAGCTGATCCGATTTCCCGGTCGCGCGCCTTTTGGCTACGATCCCCCTTTCAGTGAATTCGACATGACCATTCCGGAGATCGAATATCCCGAATGGAAGCCCTATGACGGTCCGATGAAGAGTCGAATCGTCGGCGAAGCATAGTTTCGGAGTCTCCATGTCCCTGCCCAATCCCACGATTCGACGACCGGACGTCATCGTCATCGGCACAGGCGCCGCCGGCGCGGTCATGGCCAAGGAACTGAGCACGAAGGGCCTGCAGGTGGTCGCCATGGAAATGGGATCATTTCAAAAGACGCGCCACTTCGACCAGGACGAGCTCCAGGCGATGCATCCCGCCAGCAATAACCATGACCATCCCAACATCTATCGCCACGATCAGCCCAATACGTACCGGCAGTCGTCGGACGAAAAAGCCGTCGAAGATCACGGGATTCACATGCAAAGCACGGTGGGCGGCAGCACGCTCCATTACACCGGTATTTCATGGCGTCTGCACGAGAACGATTTCAAGGAACGAAGCCTTTTCGGCGACCTGGACGGCGCGGACGTGCAGGACTGGCCCATCGACTACTGGGACCTGGAACATTACTACGAGAAGGCCGAATACGAAGTCGGGATATCCGGCCTGGCGGGCGCCAATCCCTTCGATCCGCCGCGCCGCCGTCCCTACCCCATGCCGCCGGTGCCGCGAACCAGTTCTGGCGCCCTGGCAGACATGGCCGCCCAGAAGCTGGGATGGCACTCGTATCCGGCGCCGCTGGCAATCAACTCGCGGGAATACGGAGGCCGGCCGCCGGTCATGAATTGCGGGTTCTGCGAAAGTTACGTCTGCACCATCGGCGCGCGGTCCAGCATGCTGGTTACCATGATTCCCCAGGCGCTGAGGACGGGCAACTGCCAGATTCGGGCCGATGCCTGCGTGCGGGAGATCGTGGTCGACGAAGATGGCCGGGCCGAGGGCGTCGTCTATCTGGATAAAGACCTGCGTGAACACCGGCTGGAAGCCCGCGCGGTAATCGTTTGCTGCAACGGCGTGCATACGCCGCGCCTGCTGCTCATGTCGAAGTCCAATCTCTTTCCGGACGGCCTGGCCAACAGCAGCGGCAAGGTGGGCAGGCACCTGATGTTCAACTACTACCAGTCCGCGCGGGGATTCTACGAAAAGGATCTCAATGAGTACAAAGGCGTCATGGACTCACGCATTATCCAGGATTTCTACGATCCGGATCCGGACAAGTACGGTTTCTTCGGCGGAGGCGTGCTGGAACCGCGGGGTGACGGCGAAACCATTTCCTTCGCCAACCTGAACATGCCCCGGCTTCGCAGGTGGGGCGCCCGCCGCAAGAAGTGGATCATGGACAATTACACCCGGTACATGGTCGCCCTCACCAGTATGCAGTCCATGTCCCAGGAATCCAACATGATCGACCTGGACCCGGACGTAAACGACAAGTGGGGCCTGCCTGTGCCGCGCGTGACTTACAACGTGCATCCGAACGAGCACAAACTCGGGGACTTCTTCCGGGACCGCGCACGCGAACTGCTGGACACCGCCGGCGCCCACGGGATCGTGGCCTCTCCGAATTTCGTGCCTCATGGCGACGCCCATCTCATGGGGACTTGCCGAATGGGCAACGATCCGGCGACGTCGGTCGTGAACAAGTTCAACCAGGCCCACGACGTGGACAACCTGTTCATCGTCGACGGTTCGTCTTTCGTCACCAGCGGCAAGAGCAACCCGACGCTAACCATACAGGCGCTCGCGTTCCGCTGCGCCGACTACATCGTCACGCAGATGGCAAGGCTCAACATAAGGTGACGAAATCAGGTAGCGAAATCAGGTAGCGAAATCAGGTGTCGAATTCAGGCGTTGCACATATGGAAGGTGGAAAATCCGCAGGCAATCTTTGGTTGGAGGTTCAGACACTCAGGTGGTGTACACTTTGTAGATACAATGCAGTTTGCAAGTAATCATTGAATGGAGGTTCATACCATGGGTTTCGGGAGTGTGTTAAAAAACGGGTTTACGCGGCGTCGATTCATGAAAGGCGCCCTGCTGGGCGCCGGCGCCCTCGCCTCAGGTTCGGCCTGGGAGATCGCGCAGGCCATGGCGACCGGCAAGAAAGCCGGCGACGTCCGCGGATACGGCGTGGAACCGGGCCGGGTCCAGATCGGAGCCAACGAGAATCCTCTGGGCGCTTCGCCACGTGCCGTGGCGGCCATTGCCGAAAACCTGCACAAGATCAACCGGTACGATTTCAGTGTCGATCTGCCCGTTCGTCTCAACAAGTTACACGGCGTTCCGGGTGTCGAGGATTTCGAACTGAGCTTTAGCGACATGCGGTCCTTCATGCGTTTCAGGGAGTTGAACCGGGTCATGGTCACGCCTGGTTCCGGTCCGATACTTCAGGCGCTGGCCGTAATGGCCGCGAGCAATGGCGGGGAGTGCATCGAGGCGGTCCCGGGTTATGGATCGGTCGCGCGTGGTTTTCAGACTTTTCAGATGATGGGCAAGGACGTCAGTACCGTCCGCGTACCCACGACGGCCGACTTCGTTCACGACCTCGACGCCATGAAGGCGGCAATCACTCCGAGAACATCCCTGATCGTCGTCACCAATCCCAACAATCCCACGGGAACGATCGTGCCCTACGAGGACCTGGTGTCCCTCGTAGACGCGGCGCCCGAACAGGCCATCGTCCTCATCGACGAGGCCTACATCCACTTCGTCCGGGATCCGGACTACCGGGATGCCGCGAAACTCGCCTTGGAGCGAGACAACGTGGTCGTCGCACGCACCTTTTCCAAGATCTACGGCCTGGCCGGCATGCGTATCGGGTACGCGATCGGCAGCCAGCGCATGATGGATATGCTGATGGCGCACATGGGGTTCTTCGGCGGCGGACTGAGCACCCTGGGCATGCACGCGGCCCTCGCGGCCCTGGACGATCACGAGTTCGTAGCCCGTACGAAAGAGGTCGTGAGCGACGGCAAGGACTACCTGTCCGCCGAATTCGACCGTCTGGGACTGGCATACACACCGAGCCACGGCAATTACATGATCGTGGACGTCAAGCGGGACAGCCGCCGCATGGGCGCCGCGCTTATGGAACGCGGCGTGATGGTACGGAGCGGTTCCGGGTACCGGACCAGGGAGATTAATCTCCTGAGTAATCACCTGCGGGTGACCACTGGCAAGCCCGATGAACTCGAGGTGTTCGTCAACGAGCTGGAAGACGTCCTCGGTGGATCAGGGCAGGGTTAGACGCAGGTCGCTCCAGAGGTATGCAGGTTCAGGCCCCCGGTGGTAAATGCCGCCGGGGGCTTTGCCTTTTTGTGGGATCAGCCGGAACGATCCCTGTCCGTGTACGATTTCGTGCTCTACTGGTGAGAATCGACGACCTTAGGAGAGCGAGGACATGCCATCAGACGATCGGAAAGCCAGGCGAGTCCACAGGAACAGTGAACCGGTGGCGCATGCCGCCAAAGTCGTTCGGCAGACGCTGTATCAACATAAGTATACTATTGGCGCCGCAGTCGTCATGATGCTTGCGGGATCGGCGGTCATGCTGGTCCAGCCCCTGTTCTTCAAAATGCTCTTCGACACGGCGATCCCTGAGTCGGACACAACACTGGCGTGGAGACTGTTGGTGGCTATGGTCGGCACACCGCTGGTGGCGATTGCCTTCTCCTACTTTCAGGGTCATCTGCGGGTCCGCATCGGGGCGTCGGTCACCTTAGCCCTGCGCAAGGCGGTCCTGAACCACCTTCTGCGTGCCAGGCTGGACGCCCTGGAAAAGATCCCCAGGGGGGACATGGTCTTTCGCGTTACGCGGGATACCGGCCGAATCGGCGAGATGTACATCGCGCAGGAACTGCTCCCCGTCTTTTCAAGCTCGATCTTGCTGGCGGGGACGCTGGTCATGGTGTTCCTGCTGAATGTCGAACTCGCGGTGATTTTCTGCGTCGCGATGCCGGCGACGTACCTCGCCACCCGGTTCCTGTCCCGGTACTCGAAGGAAATGGACCGCCGTTCGAACGAACAGAGCAAGGCCGTCGAGAGCTTCCTCTACGAGATGGTCGGCGCGTTTCGTACGATACGCCTGTTCAACGGGGAGGCGCATACCAGGAAGCGAAGTGGAGATTTACTAGATAAACACGCACGGATCAAGATGCGCGGGGCGGCCCTCCACGATATCGTGCTCAACTTTCCGAACGAAGTGATCAGCGGACTGGTCCTGGGCGCCCTCCTCGGATATGGCGCTTTCCAGGTCATGGCCGGTGATATCACGATTGGCAGTCTCGTGGCCGTCATGGCCTATACGCCGAGAGCCTCGGCCGCGTTGCGGTCCGTAATCGCGACTTATACCGGCACGAAGCTCATAGACGTCTCCGTGAAGAGTCTGGACGGGTTATTTGCGCTTCCCGCAGAGGAAGGATACGGCCGTGGACGCAATCCGGAACGTATCGACATTGCGCCTCCGGCTATCGAGTTTTCAGACATATGGTTCAGTTATGAACGGGGATACGAGGTGAAGGATCTTTCCTTTACGGTCAACGGCGGAGAGTTCGTCGGCATCGTGGGGCCGAGTGGCGGAGGAAAGACCACGATCATCGACCTGCTGACCCGGATGCAGGAACCCGAAAGCGGAAGCATTTCCATAGGCGGAACGGATGTACGCGAGATGACGCTGGCCTCTCTCAGGTCGCGAATCGCCGTCGTGCCCCAGGATGTTTTCATGTGGAACGCTTCGCTCGCCGACAACATCGCTTACCCTGTTGCGGACTATGAAATCGAGGCGGTGGAGCGCGCCGCGCGTTCTTCCGCACTGCACGAATTCGTCGAGAATCTGCCGGAAGGGTACGCTACCGCGGCGGGAGAAGACGGTATCCTGCTATCCGGCGGCGAGAAGCAACGCATCGCCATGGCCCGTGCGCTCATGCGGACCTCGGCCGGTATTCTCGTGCTCGACGAGGCCACTTCGGCCCTGGATGCACTGGCGGAGGAAGAGATCCGAATCGCCGTCGAACGGGCGAGGCCCGGCCGAACCATCATGGTCATCGCCCACCGCCTTTCCACGATCCGGCACGCGGACCGCGTTCTGGTAATCAGTGAGGGCCGACTGGCCGAATCGGGTACGCCGAAGGAACTGGTAGAACAGGGCGGTCTATTCGCAAAGATGTACGAGGCGCAGTCTCTGGATTTCGATCCGAAATCAGACGTTTCCGGAGGGCGTCCCGGCGCATAGCAGATGCGGGAGGGCCGTGCCCGCAATGGGACCGGCTCCGCCGGCGCCGGAGGTTTCAACCCGTCGGCAACCTTACAGCGACGGACTCTCCAGGAACACCGTCACACCCATGTCAACGTACCGCTGCCGCATGCTGGCCGGGTGGTTCCGGAAACACACCCGCGTACCGGAACCGGCGAGCTGTTCGACCACGTGCCGGACGCAGTCGTCCACGTCGCGGAAAGGGTGGTGCGGATGGGCTTCGATGCTGTACATGAGATCGTTCGGACCGAAGGACAGGCAGTCCACACCCGCTTTGGCCAGTTTCCGCGCACCAGTCACCGCGGGTATCGATTCAAGCTGCATCATCAGCACGCCGTAGTTGTTCCACCACTCGGCATAGCCCAGCCGGTCGCCGCCCTGCTCATCCACTTTACGACGCGCTCCGCCTCCCCAGCTGCGCATGCCCTGCTGAGGATAGTAGAAGAAGTCGACCGCCTCATCCACCGTTGACTCCAGTTCGACCTGGGGCACTTCGATCCCGGCGGGCCCAAGGTCGAGCAGGTTACCGACCAGGTAGCTGTGGAACGTGTGCTTGATGCGGAACATGACGTCGGCGTCCAGCGCATCGGCCCTGTCGCAGAATTCCACCAGGGAGTCTTCGCTGAAGGCGCTGTGCTGGCCGTCCACCCAGAGGAAGTCGTACTCACCGGACTCTACTACCTTTTTAAGCTGTTCCCTTGTATGGGACATGCCGACGTTAGCGCCGATGACCTGTTCTCCCGCGCCGATGCGCTGTTTCAAGTTGCGCTCCGCCATTGGAAAGGCTCCTGTTTCGTTTGCCTGCCGGGATTGAAATGGGATGGGATTGACTCCGTGTTTCCGTACGCGATATTCGGATGCGCTCAGTTTACGGATGCGCTCAGTCTACGGATGCGCTCAGCCTACGGATGCGCTCAGCCTATGGATGCATTCTGCCTACGGATGCGCTATGCCTACGGATGCGCCGGACTACCCGATTATAATGCATGATTCCGCTTTGCGTTAGCCCAATATGGAAATACGTAGTGTCTGATCGATTTTCGAATTGCTGCACTGGCCCGGGGGGCTATCTTATCACCAGATCACCGTCCCGTAGGTCAGGTCGAAGCGGAAGTCGTCCAACCCGCAGCGCCAGCATTGGAGGCGATCGATGTACCTGCATGATGTCGTAAACTGGTCCGATTTCAACGACGAGACCCTAAGTTTCTATCGCGCGATCAGCGTGGACATGATCCAGCTGGACCTGAGGACCGGAGGGAAGGTTGAAGCCGAACGGCACGTTCGGGCGGGCAAAGACAGTACCGGGATTTTCGAACAGGCCCGGGAAAAGACCGAGTCCCATGGGCTGAAACTGCAGACCGTCTTCATGCCGGTCCTGGAGGGGATCACGCTGGCCACGGAGGAACGGGACGAAGAACTTGGCGCTTTTGTCCGGCTCATCGAAAGCATAGGCAAGGCGGGTATACCGACCCTGGCCTGGAACTTCAAACCCATGGGCAACTTCCGCACTACCTCCGACATCGGCCGCGGCAGCGCAGTGTACAGTACCTTCGATTACGCCGAATTCGCCCGGAGCCGCCCGGAGCCACGCGAGCCGCCCGTCTCGGCCGAAGTGATGTGGGACAACATGGTCGCGTTCATGCGCGCCGCGGTCCCGGCGGCCGAGAAGGCCGGAGTAAACCTTGCGCTCCACCCCGACGACCCCCCCATACCGGAGCCTTTGGGCGGCGTCGCGCAGATCTGCTCCACGGTGGAGCAATTCCGCCGGATTTTTGGCGCGGTGCCCAGCGCAAATCACAGGATGCTGTTCTGCCAGGGTTGCATGACCGAACTGGCGGGTCCACGGGGCGTCTACGATATCATTGCCGAGATGGCCTCCCGGAACAAGATCGCCCTGGTCCATTTCCGGAACGTCAGAGGCCGGCTGCCGAGGTTCGCCGAGGTCTTCATCGACGAGGGCGAGGTGGATATGCGCCGGGCCATGGAAACCTACCGCGATAACGGGTACAGCGGTCCCTTCGGCATGGACCACACGCCGGGCTTCCCCCAATCCATGGCAGGTCCGGCAGGCAAGGCCTATGCGAACGGATTCATCCGGGCGATGATTCAGACGGTCTACGGCAGGTAGGCAGGCGTCCCGGCCCCTGCACGATTCACAATGCCTTTAGGACATGATGCCGTTTAGGACACGATGCCGTCAGGACATGATGCCGCCAGGATACGACGCCATCAAGAAAGGGAGCAAGCCGAGCATGCGAATCACCCACTTCGAAATCCTGCGCGTTCCGCCGAGCTGGGTATGGCTCAAGATCCACACGGACACCGAACTGTTCGGCTGGGGCGAACCCTACCTGGAAAACCACCCGGAAAGCGTCATCGCCGAGGTGCGGCGCCTGGAGCCGCTGCTTGTCGGAAAAGATCCATGCCGCGTAGAGTCGCTCTGGCATGCCATGTACGAGGGCGGGTCGGGATATGTCGGCGGACCGGTGAAGATGAGTGCGATCAGCGGGATCGACATGGCGCTCTGGGACCTTGCCGGCAAAGCCGCGGGGCTTCCGGTCCATGCCATGCTAGGCGGGGCCTGCCGCGACCGGATACGCATGTACCGCGCGGTGGGGGGACAACTGCCCTGGTGCGTGGAACCCGGGCAGCCCTACGACGCGGGTTATCATCCTTCGTATGACCCGGACGTGGATTTTCCCGGGGCGCACGAGGAGGCGGCCCGGGTCATTGTCGAGGAATGGGGCTTCCGGTGCATGAAACTGCACGTGGGCATGGGCGCCGGACTGGAACCCACCTCGGAGGTGGAACGGATCGCCGAAGCCTTCGCCGCCGTGCGCAGGGGCGCCGGGCCCGAAGTGGAAGTGGCCGTGGATATCCACAATCCCCATCCCGTGATGGCCAAACAGATGATATCGGCCCTGACGCCGCACCGTCCCCTGTTCATCGAGGAACCCATGCCCGTGGAACGGGTCGACGTACTCGCGGACATCGCGCGCAACAGCGAAATCCCTATCGCAGCCGGCGAACGTTGGATGGGCAAGTGGATCTTCTACGACGCCCTGCGCAAGAACGCCCTGTCCGTGATGCAGCCGGACCTGTGCCACGCCGGCGGCATCACCGAGTGTCACAAGATCGCGGTGATGGGTGAAAGCGCCTACGCGAAACTCGCCCTGCACTGCCCATTAAGCCCGCTGGCCCTCGCAGCATCCATTCAGATCGACGCCTGCGCGTCGAACTTCCTGGTCCAGGAACACAATGAAGTGAACTGCCGGCGCGAGGATGGTCGGACGTTCATCGGCAAGGGTTACTTCGCCGAGCCCTTTGTGCTGGATGAGGACGGCTGCGTGGCGGTACCACCGGGCCCGGGACTCGGCGTGGACGTCGACCCGGATGGTTTCGAGCGGATCATGGCCCTGCCCTGGCGGGATGTGAGGGGCTGAGCCCGGATCGATCGCCAAAAGCGCGACCCTGGCGGGATGTGCGAGGCTGAGCAAGAGTCGTTCACCCCAGGCGCCGCACTGATCGGCGGACCGTATCCTCAGCGGCACTGTCCTGCGGACCGTGTTGAAGCCGTTCTAAACGCGGACCCTCGCCCACCGCGCGGTCTTGACGGCATCATCTCCCGCATAGTAGACGACGAACACCTCGTCGTCCGGCAATCGCACCATCCGTGGATGTCCGAAGCGCCAGCGCTCCATGTCGCCCCACAATTCGGACTGCGTACGGCTGCCGCGGGATCCGGACTCATTGCCGGCGGTGCTGTCGTAGACCAGAAGATCCCGGCTCCGGTCCCAACTTTCACCGAAATCCTCGCTGATGGAAAGCACGATGCCGGGAGGATCCCCGCGTCGCGGATAGGCGGCCAGCAGGCGATCCCCGCTAAGGGCGAGGGGCTGGCAGTGCTGTCCGGGAAGTCCGGTGACGCGGGGAATCGTCCACACACGGCCGTCCGGCGACCCGTAAGCGATATGGATGTCGATGTCGACGCCCGCATCGAAATCGTGGGTCCAGAAGGTGGCGGCCAGGCGGCCGTCAACGGGATGGATGGCCAGCCGCTGGTCCCAGTAGGCGAGCTTGTTGTCCGGATGCCGGGCCACCGTAACGTAGTCCGGCCAGCTACGCCCGCCGTCCCGTGATAACCGCAGCCTCGCGGCGGGCCGGCCCGGCGACGTGTCCCCGTATTCCTTCCACTGTTCGTAGGGCTGGGCAAGGGTACCGTCGGACAACCGGATAATATGGTGTGAACAGGGGGAAGCGGCGAGGTGGGGTGTCGTGTCCATTCGGCGCGGCGGACCCCATGTGCGGCCACCGTCCCCCGAGTCGACGTGCATGATGCGCATGGGCAGCAGGCCCTGCGTTTCCGGGTGAATGAAAGGGAGATCCGGACTGGAACGGTCGACCCACAGGGCCGTCGCCGTTAGGGTGCCGGGGGACAGCTCCGTACTCGTCAGACCCTTGACTTCACCCGCTGTTCCGTCCCAGGTCCCCTTCCCGTTCCCGTCATATCGAAGGCGCCAGGTACGGCCGGTGTCCGACGTGGCCCAGATGCAGGCGTGCCCGTCCACCGAATCCCGCGCCGTTCCCCACCGGCCCGAAACGAGGATCGTGCCGTCGTTCAGCCGGTTGATTGTAGTGAAGGCGCAGTTCCTGCGGTGATCCGGAATGGCACGGCCGTCTCGGATCTCACCGGAATCAACGAGTTGCACACAAGGCTCCTGATACGTAACTTGCTCTTGGACAGGATATTACGAGATTTAGCTCCAGTGATCGATAAGGCTGGACTCGTCGTAAGACACGACCTTGCATGCTACGTCCGCGGCACGGAACATCTCCCACTTTCTCTCCGCTGTTCCCGCGGTGTAATAGGCGGTAACCAGCCGGCCGTCTTCGAGGCGGGCGGTGGAGGGATAACCGATGTCGCCACCGGGCAGGGAGTCGTCCAGCACCAGTCTTCGATCATCCCAGGTCATCCCTCCGTCCCGGCTGATCAGGCCCTCCACGCCGAAGGGGGGATGCCGGCGCCCGAAGAGCAGCAGCAGCCATCCGTTGGACATCAGGGTGATGTCCGGCGGATGTTCCTTTGCGTCCGTGACCCGTCCCGCGTTGCGCCAGGTGTACCCGCCGTCCTCCGAAACGCAGGCATAGAGCGCCTGTTCGGCGCGGTCCTCTGAACGGGCGACGAAGAGCCAGCGGCCATCGGGTAGGATGGCCGCGTCCGATTCGTTGAGTCCCAGCGCGACCAGCGTGGGATCCCCCCAGGATCGCCCGTTGTCCCTGGATCTGAGGATGTACGTCGGCGTCGACGCGGGCCCGACGCTTACCGTTCCCGCTCCGGCCTCGCAGCAGGGCGAACCGCCATAGATCAGCATGTGCATGACGCCGTCTACCGTGAAGATCTTGCCGAAGGGCGAGGCGCCGTTGATCGGAGTGAAATCGATGAGGTCGTCACCGGTCCAGGTATGGCCGCCGTCCTTGGAGAATACGACTCGGGTATCGGCCCTGCCCAATTCCGGTTTCCATGCGCCTTCGTCATCGTAGGACCCCTGCCAGTGATAGGCCAGTACGAGCGTGCCGTCCGGCGCCAGGCCCAGTGCGGGGTTGCGGTCGTCTCTTTCGCTGTCGGCCACGGTCACGGGCGCGGACCAGTTCAGGCCCCCGTCGACCGACCGTACCACGTCCAGCCGGCCGCCCAGGCCCATGTGCGCGGCGCCGGCCCGGTAGGCCATGAGCAGTTCATTGCCACCCAGACAGGTGATGACCGGGAAATAGCCCTGTCCCACGATGGCGTCGACGGCCCGGGTGCCCGGCAATTTTCGTATGTCGCAAGGTTGTGCCATCCATGTCCCCCCGTAGTTGAATTCCAAGGTGTCAAGATCAGTTCCGGATTTGTTTGCCACCAACATTTACTTGTGTCGCACGTCGTGCACGCAATGCGTCAGTCCTGTGGTCCTGCCCAGGCACTTATACGCTGAATATACACTGAATATCCCGTTTGATGTTAGCGAGAATCCGATCTACCTCGTCAAGCACGCGAACCAAACTGGCGAGGGTTGCTGAATATCGTTCGATCTCGAGATATGAACCCGGCGCCTTATCGAGCCTATGGAGAAGCCACACGCGGAAGATGTGCAAGGCGCGCAGGTTGCATCCGATGCGCAAGGCGCACAGGTTGTACTCATCGTGTTTCGGCGAGGTTTTGTTGGAAAACCGGAAGTCGAATCGTATTAAAAGAAAACAATTCAAGTTGTAAACAAAGGCATTATTTAATAATATGACAATAATGCGATTAGTTGGGATCATATAATGATATTGATGTGACCGTAGTTCTGTCAGGCTGCATCCGGTAGATTCAAGGTCGGCAGATACCGAACCCTTTTGCTTCGTTTACGGCCGGGCCTGACACACGATCTGGCGGCAGTTGTCGACAACTCACCTGTGGGCGTGGTCGTGTTTGACGTCCAGAACGGGCAAGTCGTGTCGTCCAACACGGAGTCGCGCCGCATCGTCGGCGGCATATGCACGCCGGGCTGCCTGATCGCTCAGTTGCTTGATGCATTAACCGTGCGCCGGGCAGATAGACAATCACACCTGAGGAATACCTCGCATTGGTGGGACTGTTGCGCGAGTCCAGGGCGGTACGCGCGGAGGTAATCATCCTCGAGACACCGGACGGCAACAACCGGGCCGTATCCTGTCAACTGGAACGGCGTTACGATCGCTCCTTAAGCGAAAAAGGACCAGCATCATGAATCGATTTGCACGGTACCAGGTCGCATGCGTGGCAGCAGTGCTGAGTCTCCTCCTGGCCACTCATCTCGCATGCGGCAAGGACAACCCGGCCAGGAGCGTTGCGCCGGCTGCATACAAGGTTGCCGTCACACCGGAAGACACGGAGTTATCCGAAATCGGCGAAACGGCCGCGTTGACGGCAACCGCGCTGGACCAAAACGACTCGGCCGTGTCCGGAGCGGCCGTTACCTGGCGCAGCAGCGATCCGGACGTGGCGAGCGTGAACGCCGACGGCATGGTCCGCGCCACGGGATATGGCACGGCAACGATCACCGCCACATCCGGGCAGAAGACGGGCAACGCCCGGGTGCAGGTTGTCAGCCCGGCCAGGGCCGCGCTGAAAGCCCTCTATGAGGCAACGGGCGGCGCGAACTGGACGAATAACGCGAACTGGCTGAGCGACGCGCCGCTGAGCCAATGGCACGGGGCGTCGAACCTGACCTCAGGTCCGGGCGAGGGGTTGGGAGCGAGAGCCACGGCAGGCGGTCTGCAGCGGCTGGACCTTTCCAACAACAACCTTACAGGCGAGATCCCGGCCGCCTTGGGCGACCTGGTCGAGCTGCGATACCTGGACCTCTCCGGCAACGCGCTCTTCGGAGAGATCCCGGCCGCCCTGGGCAACCTGACGAAGCTCGAGGCACTGAAACTGCACGGAAATACCGGTTTAGCCGGTCCGCTGCCGTCAACGCTCGCAAACCTAACGAAACTGAATACGCTCTCTCTATCCGGCACGCAATTATGCGTGCCAGGAGACACCGCGATGCAGCAGTGGCTAAGTGGAGTCGATGTCAAGAGCGGTGTATTCACGTGCGGCGATACCTCGAATGCGGACCGAAACACGCTTATCGCACTGTACAACGCCACCGATGGTCCTAACTGGAGGAACAACACAAACTGGTTGAGCGACAGCCCTCTTGAAAAATGGCATGGAGTTTTCGTTAATGCTGAGGGTCGCGTCATAAACCTCAACCTTCGTGAGAACCGTTTGAGCGGACCGATTCCGGCCGAACTGGGCCAGTTGCAGAAACTTGAGGCGTTGGATCTGTATGCCAACAACCTGACGGGACCGATTCCGGCCGAATTGGGTCGGTTGCAGAACCTTAAGTGGTGGTTGATTCTGTTCGCCAACTACCTGACGGGACCAATTCCGGCCGAATTGGGTCGGTTGCAGAACCTTAAAATCTTGTCGCTGGGCAACAACGAACTTTCCGGTCCGGTCCCATCAGAGCTGAGCCAGCTACAGAATCTCGAAGAGTTGAACTTGGCATACAACGGACTGGCGGGTCCCCTGCCCAATACCATTACCAGTCTGACATCCTTGAATACCCTGAATATCCTGGACACGCAGTTGTGCGCGCCGACGGTCGCGACCTTCCAGGCTTGGCTGGAAGGAGTCGATGAAAAAAGTGGCGTGGTCAGCTGTTCCAAACGGGATGCGCTGATCGCGTTCTACAACGCCACGGATGGTCCCAATTGGACGAATAACACGAACTGGTTGTCAGAGCAATTGTCGCTTGGCGAATGGCATGGCGTTGGCATGAATGCCGAGGGGCGCGTAGACAGTCTGGTCCTTGAAGGAAACGGTCTGAGCGGGCCCCTGACCGCAGCGTTGGGCGATCTGGCGGCCCTACAAGCGCTCGATTTAAGCGACAACCAACTGACCGGCGTCATTCCCGCGGAGTATGGCAATCTCACCAATCTGGTGACGCTCGATCTGAGCAACAACATGCTGTCCGGCGAGGTGCCGTTCGAGGTGGTCGCACTGCCCAACCTTGAGACGCTGAACCTTACCGGCAATCGGTTCTCAGAAGTTCCGGAGCCACCTGAAGTCTCGGATCGCGATGTGCTGGTTGCGCTGTACGAGGCGACGGACGGCCCTAACTGGACGAACAACGACAACTGGCTCAGCAACAGTCCGCTCGCAGACTGGTACGGGGTCGGCGTCAACGCCGAGGGGCGTGTAGACAGCCTGGTCCTTGCAGGAAACAACCTGTCGGGTCCTATCCCACCTGAACTGGGTAACTTGAGCAGCCTGCAAGTAATGGATCTGGGATATTACTGGGGTGAAGCAGAGAATGCCTGGATTCGGAACAACCTGACAGGTTCGATCCCTGCGGAACTGGGCAGCCTGAGCAACCTGACTGAGCTGTCGCTTGGTATCAACCAGTTGACGGGTTCGATCCCTGCGGAACTGGGCAGCCTGAGCAACCTGACTGAGCTGAGTCTTGAGGCCAACCAGTTGACGGGTTCGATCCCTGCGGAACTGGGCAGCCTGAGCAACCTGTCGGTGCTGTCTCTTTTAGCCAACCAGTTGACGGGTACGATCCCGCCCGAACTGGGCAGCCTGAGCAACCTGTCGGTGCTGTCTCTTTACGCCAACCAGTTGACGGGTACGATCCCACCTGAACTGGGCAGCCTGAGCAACCTGACTGAGTTGAGGCTTCACGTTAACCAGTTGACGGGTTCGATCCCATCTGAACTGGGCAGCCTGAGCAACCTGAGGTCCCTGGATCTTTCCGAGAACCAGCTATCGGGTCCTATACCTTCCGAATTGGGCCAGCTCTCAAACCTCGAGTTGCTGAGGCTTTGGGACAACCAGCTATCGGGTCCTATACCTCCCGAATTGGGCCAGTTGCAGAACCTTGAGAGTTTGGGTCTTGGAGGGACCAACCTGTCAGGTATCATTCCACATGAGCTGATACAGCTCGAGAACCTCAGGACACTTGGACTGGCAGGAACATCGGTGTGTGCGCCGACTGACCCGGACTTTCAGGCCTGGCTGGTTGGGATTAAAAGACGATCAAGACTCTACGGTTTGTACGGTGTAATTAACTGCGGAGCAGATCCACTCGCCCAAGCACGGGACCGAGAAGTGCTCGTTGCTCTGTACCAGGCCACGGATGGTCCAAACTGGATGCGTTTTAGCGACAGTAATTGGCTTAGCGATAAACACATCTCGACGTGGACGGGTGTGAATGTCGATCTAGAGGGGCGCGTGATATCACTCAGTCTTTGGTGGGGTCTAAACATGTCGGGCAGCATTCCGCCCGAATTAGGCCAGCTCGAAAACATGGTTTTCTTAGATCTAAGTAATAACCCGGGCCTATCAGGACCACTTCCACCTGAATTGGGCCAGCTCGAAAACCTGAACCATTTGATTCTAATCGACAACCCGGGCCTTTCGGGACCACTTCCTCTTACCTTGGTTAACCTAACCAATTTGGGCCAATTAGAACTGGGTGGGACAACGTTGTGTGCGCCGACCGACCCCACTTTTCAGGCCTGGCTGGACGGAATTCCGTTCAAGAACGATAACAGCGACTCGGACATCGCTACTTGTGAAGATGATTGACGGCAGGTGTCTACCATGAAGTAGACACCTAAGAGGCACCTCGACGGAGGATGCTGACCGAACCCAAGCGGCGAGGATCCGCAATTAACAAACGAGGTTACATACGAGTTCGGCGTTTCGGGACATCTCACGGGTGCAGATAGAATCGGGCCGCATAGATCCTGGCGACGACGTTGACTACTTCGAGGTGGAAGCATCAGAATCAGGCACGCTGACGGTCTACACGAACGGCAATCTCGATACGGTAGGCGAACTGGAGAACAGTTCCGGCACACGCATTGCATCGAATGACGATGGCGGTAGTGGCAACAACTTCAGAATCACTCATTCGGTGCAGCCTGGAACGTATTACGTCAAGGTGGAGAGTTTCTCGTCGAATGTCGGCGCCTACACGATACGCGCCGAATCGGGAGGCAGCCCGCCGCCACCGGGTAATTCCTGTACGGTGGGCCAGGTCTTGACAGTAGGCCAATCATGCACCTTCCCGGCCCCGCCTGGCATTATTGGTGGTTCAAGTACGCTAACGTTCAGCGTCCAGTCAGACGGCCGAGGATGTGTTACAGGGGCGGGAGTCATCTGCTCCGGGAGGTCAATGAACCTCAATGGTTTCAGAGCTTCAAAGACAAGCAGCAATCCTGTCGAATGGACAATACAGGGGCTGCCATAGGCGAAAGGCAGAATCCAACTTTGCCGCTCCCGGGATCAATCTGCTGGCACAGACAGAGTCCAAAAAAAGTGCGCGATGCCGCCCGGACCGGGAAGTGACAGGGCGCAGCCAGAGTCCCGACCCAAATCCCGGCGCGTCCGATCCGCTTCCTCCGCTTCCATGATACCCGCGCTCGCGATACCTGCTCTGGCCTGCGAGTCGTGAGTAGGTGTTTGCCCCGGACCGAAAGCGGCCTGCGGGATTCCCGCTACCATAGAATTGGAACGCCATGAGAGCTTAGATCGAGGGCTAATCGTAGTAATCGTCTTTGCGGCCGTGTTCGTGGTCGCGTACATGATCGTCGAGATCATAGTACATTCCTGACTAACCAGGTCCGGAGAAGACAACACATATGGACTCGTCGGTATTCTGGTGGATATCTGCCCTCTCATTAATGAGCGGTATCATTTGCACCCGCATGGCGAAATCACGGGGTCGCCGGTCAATAACCTGGTTTATTCTGGGCGTATTGTTCGCTCCGCTGACGATACTCGTCCTGGCAGAGATGGGAAAGACCCAGGCGCAGATTGAAAAGGACGGTCTGCAGGATGGCACATTGATGGAATGCCCCCACTGCAAGGGGGTCGTGGAGAAGACGGCGAGGACCTGCAGCCATTGCTCCTTCGAGATCCACGCGCCTGGCCGGATTCCGGACGACGCGTAATGGAGTAGAGGGAGTTTCTGAACATGTAAGGATGTGCCTTTGAGTAGTATGAGTGCGGGACAGAATGGTGAGCCAGTAACTGGGACAGTCAGTTTCCGATTGATTGAAGATCAAGACCGTCGTCCGCCTCTTCCCCCCATTAAGGAAGCGCCATTTAAATCTGATACTGCTTGCCGCCAAGATCGCCGACCTCGCGTTCTTCGTTGCGGGAGGAAACGTGGGACATCAAGCGACTGGAAACCGTGGTAGAAGCGATGGAGTCCTTGCTGGATCCCGACGACAGGTAGCCATGGTGTCAATAACATGAGGTATGCGCAGTATGAAATCGAATAATGCCGACGGGCAAAACACAGGGGGATTGGGCTGCCTTGTCGCGGAAATATCCGGAGCCGTGATCTTGGTGCTGCTCTGGTTTTTCGGGATGTGCTGATCGCGCCGACCAGGGAAGGTGTCAATTGCGGAAAACACTTAAAGAGTTCGGCCAAAACCTGTTTGTATTGGAAATAGTCAGTTGGGTGATCATCGCGCTGCTAGTCTGGTTTTTTGGTCTGTTTGGGCTGTGCTGATCCTTGCTGATCCTTGCTACCGGCGGCGGGTGTCGATAACGATCATTATGCGGAGTAGAATCGCAATAGGTATCGAGAGGAGGACACATATTGGATCTCCATAATCCATCTCCACACGATGCCTCGTCTTAATACGTGACCCTGGAATCAAGGTGCAAATGTACTGGAACGGCGCTACTGGAACGCTGCGCGCCGCGTGGTGCATACCGGTACCGGTATGTCTATTTTAATACTTGACATAAAAGTCCGGTTTGCTATATTCACATAAGCAATTTGGATTGAGCAGGGTTGACAAGGAGACGCCGGCATGAAAGTGACCGCCCAGGAAGAATACGGTCTGCGCTGTATTCTACAGCTTACGCGCCATCATTCCCGCGACCCGGTCACGGGCCGTCAAATCGCAGAATCGGAAGGCATTTCCCTGGACTACGTTTCAAAACTGCTGATGATCCTCAGGCGGGCGGAGCTGGTCCGAAGCGTGCGGGGTATCCGGGGCGGCTATGCGCTGGCGCGGGAACCGCACGCCATTTCGCTGGGCGAAGTCATGCGCGCACTGAGTTCTGAGGACGGGGTCGTGCTCACCAGTCCGGACAGCCACATGTGCGAACATTTCTCCGGTCACCTCGATGCGTGCGCGCACCTGAACGCATGCGCCATCCGTCCCGTCTGGACGGTGCTGGCCCGGTACCTGTCCGGTGTGCTCGATCACATATCCCTGTCGGACCTGCTGCAGTCGGAATTCAAGGTACTCGAGGTGGTGGAGCAGGTCTCCCAGGATACCACGCGGGACCAGGCGATGGGCAGTACGATCAGGATAGGCCGCTAGCGCGGCGGGTTACATTCGTTTCAAGGAGAGAAAATGGAAGCCATTGAGACCCTGGCCCATCAGGAATACAAAGAAGGCTGGGTTACCGATATCGAGATGGAAACGGCGCCGCCGGGACTCAACGAGGATATCATCCGGTTCATATCCGCCAAGAAGAACGAGCCCGAGTTCCTGCTGGAATGGCGTCTGAAGGCGTACCGCCACTGGCTCAAGATGAAAGAGCCCAACTGGCAATACATGGCCTATCCGCCGGTCGATTACCAGGACATCGTCTATTACGCCGCGCCGAAGAACACCCCGGAATTCAACAGCCTCGACGAGGTGGATCCCGAGCTGCTGGAAACCTACAACAAGCTCGGTATCCCGCTGGAGGAGCAGAAAATGCTCGCGGGCGTGGCCGTGGACGCGGTTTTCGACAGCGTGTCGGTCCACACGACCTTCAAGGACAAGCTGGCCGAACTGGGCATCATCTTCTGCTCCTTCTCGGAAGCGGCGCAGGAACATCCCGACCTGGTGGAGAAGTACCTGGGTACCGTGGTGCCCTACCGGGACAACTACTTCGCGTCGCTGAACTCGGCCGTCTTCAGCGACGGTTCCTTCTGCTACATTCCTCCCGGCGTCCGGTGCCCCATGGAACTGTCCACCTATTTCCGGATCAACACGGCCGGAACGGGACAATTCGAGCGCACGCTGATCATTGCCGACGAGGGCTCATACGTCAGCTACCTCGAGGGTTGTACCGCGCCGATGCGCGACGAGAACCAGCTGCACGCGGCCGTCGTGGAACTGGTTGCGCTGAAGGACGCCCAGATCAAGTACTCCACGGTACAGAACTGGTATCCCGGCAATGAAGAGGGAAAGGGCGGCGTATACAACTTCGTGACCAAGCGCGGAATCTGCAAGGGGGACAACGCCAAGATCTCCTGGACGCAGGTGGAAACGGGTTCCGCCATCACCTGGAAGTACCCCAGCGTGATCCTGCAGGGCGACCATTCGATCGGCGAGTTCTATTCCGTGGCGCTGACCCGCAACAAGCAGGTGGCCGATACGGGAACCAAGATGATCCACGTGGGAAAGGACACGCGCAGCACGGTGGTATCGAAAGGGATATCCGCCGGAAACGGCCAGAACGTCTACCGGGGCCGGATCCAGGTGCTGAAGAAGGCCGATGGAGCCAAGAACTATACCCAGTGCGATTCGATGCTCATCGGCGACCGCTGCGGCGCCCACACTTTCCCCTATATCGACGTGGGCAATAACACCGCGAGCGTGGAACACGAAGCGTCTACGGCGCGGATCAGCGAAGACCAGTTATTCTACTGCAAGACCCGGGGCATATCCACTGAAGACGCCATTTCCATGATCATCAACGGGTTCTGCAAGGAAGTGTTTCAGGAACTGCCCATGGAATTCGCCGTGGAGGCGAAGAAGCTGCTGGGGATCAGCCTGGAAGGCAGCGTAGGCTGACGGAGCGGACGGCAGTCGGGAATCTGTTCAATATATAAACGGGAGACGGAACGTAACATGGCATTACTTGAAATCAGTAATCTGCGCGGCGGCATCAAGGACCTGGACATCATAAACGGGATCGACCTGACGGTCGACCGGGGCGAGGTGCACGCGATCATGGGTCCCAACGGGTCCGGCAAAAGTACCTTGGGCAAAATCCTGGCCGGTCACGAGGAATACGCGGAGACCGGTGGCACGGTACGGTTCCATGGCAAGGACCTCTTCGAGTTGACACCCGAGGAACGGGCGAACGAAGGCATGTTTCTGGCCTTTCAGTATCCCGTCGAGATTCCCGGTGTAAGCAATGCCTACTTCCTGCGGGCCGCGCTGAACGAGCGCCTGAAGTACCGGGGCGAGTCGGAGATGAGCGCCGGTGCGTTCCGCCGGTTGATGAATGAAAAGATGAAGCAGGTCGACATGGACCCCGAGCTGGCGAGGCGGCCGGTGAACGAGGACTTCTCCGGGGGCGAGAAGAAACGCAACGAGATCTTCCACATGGCCGTACTCGAGCCGACCCTGTCCATTCTGGACGAGACCGATTCCGGCCTGGACATCGATGCCATGCGGATCGTGGCGCGCGGGATCAACCAGCAGCGATCAGCCGACAATGCGATGATCGTCATTACCCACTACCAGCGACTGCTGGATTACGTGGTGCCGGACTACGTGCACGTCATGTACGAGGGCCGGATCGTCAAGTCTGGCGAAAAGGACCTCGCCCTCCAGCTGGAAGAACGAGGTTACGAGTGGATTCGGGAGGAAGTGGAAGCAGCCGGTTAAGCGGTCACAGGGAGAACGGGAACACGAAATGACAGAAGCAATGTTACAGGCAGAGACGGCTCGTTACACCACGTTTTATGAAGCCTTCGACCGTGTCCGGTCCCAGGACGCGCCGTTGTGGCTGCACCGGATTCGCTCGGATGCCATGGCGCGCTTCAGGGAACTGGGGATGCCGGTCGCACGTGAGATTGCCTTCCCGCTCAGGGAAGACTGGGTATACACCGATCTCCGCGGCATCGCGGAAACATCCTATCTCACAGAGCCGGTAGAAGCTCGACTCGATGAGGCCGCTCTTGCGCCTTACGAATTCGGTCAGGACGACTGGCACCGACTGGTTTTTGTGAACGGCGTGTTCTCGCCCGCGTTGTCGCGTGTAGACGGCCTGCCCGGCGGCGCCGTGGTGAGCACCCTTGCCGAAGCGCTGGTCGAACACCCGGAGTTGATACGTCCTCACCTTGCACGGCATGCCGAGTTTGAACGAACCGGCCTGACGGCCCTGAACTCGGCGCTCTTCGAGAATGGGCTGTTCGTATATGTACCCCGTGGCGGGCCCCCCCAAACCCTCGTGCCCGGGCAGCCCAGTTTTAACGAACCGGCCTGACCGCCCTGAACCCGGCCGTCTTCGAGAATTGGCTGTTTGTATATGTTCCCCGTGGCGGGCACCTCGAAACGCCCGTGCACGTCCACTACGTCACCGCCGGCCACGAAACGCCATTGGCCACGCAGCCGCGTACGCTCATCGCGGCGGGCGACGGCGCGAGCCTCAAGGTGGTCGAAAGCTATACCGGGCTCACCGAACAGGCTTACCTGACCAACGCGGTGACTGAAATCGCCGTGGGCCGGGACGGCAACGTGGATCACTACCGGATCAACCGGGAAGGCGCCGGAGCCGCGCACCTTTCCACCACACAACTGCACCTGGAAGGGAACGGCCGGATCTCAACCTTCAACATGAGCATGGGCGGCGCACTGACCCGCAACGACACCAATGCCCGACTCGACGGAGAGCACGCGGTGGTTCGCATGAACGGACTGTTCCTGGTTACGGGAAATCAGCATGTGGACAACCACACCGCGATCGATCATGCCGTACCCAACTGCGATAGCTACGAGGTTTACAAGGGCATCCTTGAAGGCCGGTCGCGCGGGGTATTCAACGGCAAAGTGTTCGTCCACCAGGACGCCCAGGAAACGGATGCCAAGCAACTGAACAAGAACCTGATGCTGTCGCCCGAAGCGATGATACACACCAAGCCGCAGCTCGAAATCTACGCGGACCAGGTGAAATGCACCCATGGCGCCACCGTGGGCCAGCTCGACGAAGACCAGATTTTCTACCTGCGAACCCGCGGTCTGTCACACGACAGCGCATGCAATCTACTCACCTACGGGTTTGCGGCGGACCTGATTCGGCGTCTCGGGATCGACGCGGTCAGGTCCTCGCTGGATACGCTTTTCGAAACCACGATCCGGGATCTTTCGATGGCCAGGGACAAGGCGGGAAGATAACCGGCGCATTCACGCTTACAGGAGTTTAAGGATGGATACGGATGCCGTAAAAGAGCAGATCGTGGACGTATTGAAGTCGTGTTACGATCCCGAGATTCCGGTCAACATCTACGAAATGGGACTGATCTACGAGATCGACGTGCAACAGGACGGCATGACGAACATCAAGATGACGCTCACATCGCCGAACTGTCCGGCGGCCCAGTCGCTCCCCGCCGAGGTGGAGACCAAGGTGAAGGACCTGGAACAGGTCTCGGACGCGCTGATCGAGATCGTCTGGGAACCGACCTGGCATATCGACATGATGACCGAAGACGCCAAGCTAGAACTTGGCATCGACTACTGAAATCCCAATCGACTACTGAATACCAACTGGTAAGGGATCTATGTCGGAAACGCTGGTTGAGACGCCACGAGCACTGGATGAGGCGGTACGCCGGTCGGACGAACACGCCCTGCGCTACCGCGGTGATTTTCCAATTCTGGACCGCAGGATACACGGGAAACCGCTGGTCTACCTGGACAACAGCGCGACGTCGCAGAAACCCCGGGCCGTGCTCGACGCCCTCGACGATTACTATACCCGGCTCAACGCCAACGTTCACCGCGGCCTCCACACGCTCAGCGAGGAAGCGACCAATGCCTACGAAGGCGCCCGGGAGCGGGTGGCTCGATTCATCAACGCACCGGCCAGGAACCTGGTCTTCGTCCGCAACACCACCGAAGGCATAAACCTGGTCGCCACTGCCTGGGGCCGGAAGAACGTCCGGGCAGGGGACGAAATCGTGCTGTCCGTCATGGAGCACCATAGCAATATCGTGCCCTGGCAGATGCTCGCGAAGGAAACCGGCGCTGTCATCCGGTATTTCGACATTCGAGACGACGGGTCCCTCGACATGGACCAGGCGGAACGGCTGATATCGGAGAAGACGCGCATCGTCGCCCTCGCGCACATGTCGAACGTGCTCGGTACCGTCAACCCCATCGACGAAATCGTAGCGCGGGCCCGCCAGGCCGGCGCGCTGGTTTTCTTAGACGCCGCGCAAAGCGTTCCTCACATGCCGGTGGACGTACAGCGTCTGGGTTGCGACTTCTTTGCCTTCTCCGGCCACAAGATGTGCGGACCGACCGGTATCGGCGGACTCTACGGGCGTGAGGAACTGCTGGAAGCCATGGATCCGTATATGGGCGGGGGATCGATGATCGACGAAGTCCGCCTCGAGGGGTTTACCTGTGCGGACATACCGGAGAAATTCGAAGCAGGCACCCCGAATATCGCCCATGCCATCGTGTTCGGAGACGTGGTGGATTACCTCGACGCCGTCGGCATGGAGCAGATACATACCCATGAAAGAGCGCTGACGGACTACATGGTCGGACGGCTCGAGGAAATTGACGGTCTGACCGTCTACGGCCACGCGCCGGGCAGGGGAGGCGCCGTTTCTTTCAACCTGGAAGACATGCATCCCAGCGATCTGTCCACCGTGCTGGACCGGCAGGGGGTCGCCATCCGCGCGGGTCATCACTGCGCGCAACCGCTGATGCGGCGACTCGGCACGCCCTATGGCGCTACGGCGCGCGCAAGTGTCTACTTCTACAACACCTCCGAAGAGATCGATGTCATGATCGCCGCCATTCACAAGGCGCGGAATCTCTTCGGGGCTTAGGCCATGCGGCATTCCGACCGCGTTGAAACGATCTTTTCGGTCACCGGTTACATCAAAAGCCATCACAGGCCCCGGCCTGCCAGTGATCAGCGTGTTACCATAACACCCTTTACGGTCGAAGCAGGCATGCCGCCCATCATGCGCGCCGGGCGGACGCCCCGGGCCGTCTCCCTGGGATTGAGCGCGTCGCACGGGGTGCCGAACTTCGGCAACGCGTAGTCAAGGTGCGTGTTTCCCCGGGCGAGGATATGGAGATTGTTCGCGGTCGTCCCCTCGAATTCGGCGCCGTGGTTCCACGGCACCAGCGACCTCGCGTTGCAATAGTGGCTTACAAAGGCCCTGCGGAACCGCGTCTGCGTCCGGTTGGCGTGCGACCGGTGCAGGAGATGGCTGTCGAAGAACAGGACGTCGCCCGGGGCCATGCGGGCAGCCACCTCGCGGCCACCGTATTTTGCCGCGACAGGCGTCAGTCCGTTCACGGATTCATCCGTCGCGCTGGCGCCCGCGATCACGGCAAGATCCTCGATGGATCCGTCGGTATGGTTTTGGCCCAGCTTGTTTTCGTCCGGATAGATTGGTTCATGGTGTGATCCCGGTATGACCTTCATGCAGCCATTCTCTTCATCCGCCGGATCCACGGCCAGCCATGCACCGATCAGCGTATCGGGATAGGTGGGGATATAGTAGGCGTCCTGGTGGTAACCCTGGCCCTCACGTCCCGGCGGCTTGAGAAACAACATGGTCTGGAGCGCCGACACATCGGGACCGATCAGGGCTTCTAGCACATCGAGAATCCGGGGTTGCAGCAGGTACCTTTCATGCAGTTCATGCTTCCGGTGGAGCATGTGTATACGCAGCCAGTGCTGCCCCATCTGCTCGGGAGTCAGGCCAGGCGGCGGTGGCTCAACGCCGTCGATGATGATCCTGCCGCTCATCAGTTCCTCGGTATGGCGGCGGATTTCCTCCACTTCCGTGTCGGGTACGAGTCCCTGGACAACCAGGTAGCCATCCCGGTGGTAGTCGATATAGTCCTGGACACCGATTTGATAACGGTCTTGCGGCATGGTCGGCTCCTTGCGGCGGTACGAATTCGGCGGTACGAATTCGGAATTCGAAGCGTTTTCTGTACGGTTCACTAAAGTATAATATCCCTTTCTACTTGAAAAGAGGTTGATAAACATCGACCGAATGTTAAATTACTTAATTTGTGCGGATTGTGACACTGAAACGTTTATTATTGTTGATTTGTGTTGATCAGGACTATATATGATTTATTCGATCAAATCCCCGGGTTCTACGTTAACATGAATCCAAATCACATTGGCGCCGAAGAGGTTGAGTTTTTTCAGGAGAATGGTTATCTCCGGATTCCGAGGTTCTTCTCGAAGGATGAAGTGACGGAACTGAGAGAAGCGCTGGACAAAACGGTAGCGGAGAAAAGGGAACGCATACTGGGCGGCGGGCGTGAAACGGACGAGGATTACAACCGCGTATTCCACCAGATGGTCAACCTGTGGGTGGACCACGATGTAATCCGCAAGTATTCCTTTGACGCGCGCCTGGCGGAGATCGCCCGTAAGATATCGAAGTGCAAACGCCTGGTCATCTACCATGACCATGGACTGATCAAGCCCGGTGGCGAGCGGAGCAAGGAAACCAACTGGCATCAGGACGCTCCTTACTGGCCCATGGAGCAGGTAGGCGCGCTGTCGGCCTGGATCGCCGTGGACGATGTCACCGTGGACAACGGCTGCATGCAGTTCATACCAGGCTCGCACCAATACGGCCGGCTGGCGCCCGTGCCCTTGAGTACGGAGGGTGCGAGCGTACTGAAAGAAGTCGAGGGTACGGACGTCGAAGTCGAGGTTGAACCCGTCGTAATGGAAATGGAAGCAGGCGGCGTCACCTTTCATCACGGATGCACGTTCCATTACGCCACATCGAACCGTACCGATTCGCCCCGGAGAGCCCTGGCGATCATCTATATTCCCGAGTACGTGAACTACAACGGCCGATGGGACGCGGGAGGCGACCAGACACTGAAACCGGGCGAGCCGTTCGGTGGACCGTTGCATCCCATCCTCGCCTCGGGATAGGCAGGGTACCGTATCAGGGAATCGATCAGGCCGGCAATCCATCACATCACCTGCCGGATACGCAACCGAGTTTGACCATTGGAGTACATAAAGCCTTTTGCCGAATAGGGTGATTTTATAAACCTGATAAAGGGGGATGGTTTCATGGAGATCAGTGTCGACCGAGCAAACGAGGTACTGATTGCGAAGGTTGAAGGTCGAATCGACGGTGCGAACGCCCGGGAATTCGAGGATGCGCTTAACGGCGCCATTTCGGAAGACGACAGCAAGGTGTTGCTTGACTTCGGAGCGCTGTCCTATATAAGCAGCGCCGGGCTGAGGGTCATCCTGCTGATCGCTAGATTGCTTCAGAAACGGAATGCCGCGTTCGCGCTGTGCTCCCTGTCGGACCCGATCCGCGAAGTCTTCGAAATCAGCGGATTCGACAAGATCATTTCCATCCACGATACCCAGGCGGATGCCGTGGATAAGATCGGCCGGTAAGTAGCCGTGCGTGCCGATCTATTTACGGTAGAAACCTGCTTAAAAGCCGGGCGTGTCGATAGCGAACGGATGCGCCGGCGTTCAGGGATGCGATGACGCAGACACCGTATAAAATCCTCGTAGTGGACGATGAGCCGGATCTCGAACACCTCATGCGTCAGCGATTGCGCCGTGATGTCCGCTCCGGCCAATACACCCTGTTTTTCGCCCAGAACGGCGTGGAAGCCCTGGAACGTCTGAGCGAAATCCCCGATATCGACATGGTGTTATCGGATATCAACATGCCCAGGATGGACGGTCTGACCCTGTTGGCGCAGATACCGAACATCGCCCCCGACATCCGCGCCGTCGTGGTATCCGCATACGGGGACATGAAGAACATCCGGACGGCCATGAACCGGGGCGCTTTCGACTTCATTACCAAGCCTATCGATTTCCAGGACCTTCGTGTAACCATCGAACGGACCCTGAAGAACATGGAGGAATGGCGCGAAGCCCTGGAGTCACGGGATAAGCTGGTTAGGCTGCAGAACGAACTGAACGTGGCCAGCAAGATGCAGCAGTCGATTCTGCCGACCGAGTTTCCCGATTCCGATCACTGCACGATCTTCGCGAACATGGAGCCCGCCCGGGAAGTCGGCGGTGATTTCTTCGACGTATTTCCCTTGCCTGGCCGTAAAATCGGCCTGGCCATCGCCGATGTATCCGACAAGGGCGTGCCGGCGGCCCTGTTCATGATGTCGAGCCGGACCCTGCTGAAGGGATCGGCAATCGGGGCCATGGAGCCCGGCGCCGTATTGAAAGAAGTCAACGATCTCCTTACCGAAGAAAACGAAGCGGCCATGTTCGTCACCACGTTCTACGCGGTGTACACCCCCGAAACCGGCCAGGTCGACTACGCCAACGGAGGACACAATCCCCCGCTTGTAGTCCATCCCGATGGCTCTTCGACGCTGCTCCCCGGAACCGACGGGATGGCCCTCGGGGTATTCCCCGGCGTCCATTTCGGCCAGTCTGCCATCTCGGTCTCGCCCGGCGATCTGCTTGTGCTCTACACGGACGGAGTTACCGAAGCCATGAACGCCGACGGCGAGGAATTCGGTATGGATCGCCTGCAGGCGGTATTCTCGGATTCCCCTCCCGCCACCACGGAAGAAGCGAACAAAGCCGTATTCAAAGCGGTTCATGATTTCGCGGGGGAGACGGCGCAGTCGGATGATATAACCTGTGTCACCGTGCTTCAACGCTAGGTCCGCCCATGCGAAGAAAACGCTCTCTTTGCCTGCCTACCAGACTGGACCAACTCGAACGGATTTACGAGGCCGTGGACGAACTTGGCGAGTCGGAAGAATGGCCGCCGGGCATGGTGTACCAGGTCAAGCTGGTCCTCGAGGAACTGGGCGTCAACATCGTTACCCATGGTCACGCCAACGACCCGGATCACGAATTCGAAGTGGTACTGGACTCCGATCCGGAAGCGCTGACCATCGAGTTGCGGGACGAAGGCCCGGCGTTCAACCCGCTTACCGACTCATCGGAACCGGATATCGAGTCCGGGGTTGAAGACCGGCCCGTCGGCGGTCTGGGCATCTATCTGGTCCGGACCATGATGGATGAACTAAGTTACCGCCGGGAAAACGACAAGAACGTCCTGACGATCGTCAAGCGGAAGGAAAATGGATGAGACGAACGCGTGACCACTGGGCGGTCGCCATACTACTCGCCCTTGGTGCGACGGCGTTCTCTCCCGCTTTAATTCCTGCATGCAGCGGTGCGAACGCCTCCCAGGTCGAAGAACCCGGCGTAACGGACGAACGCATACTGTTCGGACAGTCGGCGGCGTTCAGCGGTCCAGCCAGGGAACTCGGCCGCAACATGAACCTCGGCATCGAGGCGGCCTTCCAGGAAGCAAACCGCAGGGGCGGCGTACATGGACGGCAGCTTGCGCTCATTACGCTCGACGACGCCTACGAACCCGAAGCCGCCATCGCTAACACCCGCAAGCTGATCGAGGACGAAGGCGTTTTCGCGCTGATCGGCGCGGTCGGCACGCCGACTTCCCGTTCGGCCGTCCCCATCACGTCGCAGGCCGGTGTGCCCTATATCGCGCCCTTTACCGGCGCGATCTTCCTTAGGGACAACACGGAAACCGGCGTCATCAATCTGCGCGCCTCCTATTTCCAGGAAACCGAGGAAATCGTCGACCGCCTTTCGCGCGATCTGGGGATCACGCGCATAGGCGTGATGTACCAGAACGATTCCTTCGGCCGGGTGGGTTACCGGGGTGTGCGGCGAGCGCTGGATCGAAGGAATCTGGATCCGGTGGCGATCGGCGTGTATCCCCGGAACACCACGGCGATCAAGGCGGGGCTGCTTGACCTGCAGGCCGGCAAGCCGGACGCCGTGGTCGTCATCGGCGCGTACCAGCCGGTCGCAACGCTCATCTCATGGGCGCGGCACGTGGGATTCAACCCGGTGTTCGCGACGATTTCCTTCGTGGGAAGCAACGCCCTGGCGGGTGAACTGGGTCCCGATGGCCAGGGTGTACTGGTTTCCCAGGTAGTACCCTTCCCCGCAGCCGGCGATATCGCCATCGCGGTGCGGTATCGCCGCGCACTCGCCGCGCACGCGCCCGGCTCCACACCCGGATTCGTTTCTTTCGAAGGATACCTGGCGGGCAGACTGGCCATCACTGCGCTCGAAGGCTGCGGTCCCGACGTAAAGCGGACCTGCCTCATGGAAAGTCTGAACCAGGCCGGGACTATCGATATGGGCGGTCTTCGTCTTGAATTCGGAGACGGGGACAACCAGGGTTCCGACGCCGTTTTCCTCACGGTGATCGGAAAGGATGGCCGTTACCATCCCATCAATACCCTCCGGGACGTGATGCCATGATCAAAAAGTGGCTGCTATGGTTGTACGACAAGGGTCCGTCCCGGATTTCGGGGCAGTTGTACCTGGGAATCGGGACTGCGGTAGCGATCACCATGTTCGCAAGTCTGGTGGCGTGGTTCGCCTTCAACGAGGTAGGTGAAGCGCAGCGCGAAGTGAACGAGGTAGCCGTACCCGAAATCGCCGCGGCCTTCGGGGTGGCGCAACGGAGCGGAACGCTGGCTGCGGCCGCTCCTCGTCTTGCGGCCGCGGAGACCCCCGAGGCCTTCGAAGCCGTGACCGCGAGTATTGCCGACGAACGGGAGAGTTTCGCTGAGCAGTTGGAGGCAATCGCCGCGTACAGCATGGAAAACGAGCGCTTTCAAAGCATCAGCGAAAGCGGGAATACGCTGATGTCCAACATCGCGATGATCGAGGAATCCGTGGCGCGCCGTTTCATACTCGAAGAACAAAGCCAGTTGTTGCGAAGGGAACTGGAGCGGCTGCAATCCGAACTGACCGGTATTCTTGTCCCGGCCCTGGACGACCAGTTGTTTTACACGGCGACGGGTTACCGGAACATCGACGATCCCGCGGCGCCCCGCTCGGAGTATCTTTCCGAACTGGAACTTCAGCGGTACCGCCACCTCGCTGAATTGCAGTCCGAGGCGACCGTCAGTACCCGGATCCTGTCGAACGTCTTCAATCTCGTCGATGCCGACAGGATCGAGCCCTTGCTGGAGCAGTTCGAATCGGCCAGCGGGGGAGTGGAAAGAAGCCTCGCCGGCCTGGGTACGTCTCTGCTGAGGCAGAGGCTCGAACAGGTTTTCGCCCAGTTGTTTGAACTGGGCAGCGGAAACGAGATGATATTTCAGATTCGTGCGGAAGATCTGGAACTCCTCGCCCAGCAGCGCGCACTGATCGAGAACAACCGGAATATCGCGGTCGAACTGGTCGCGGAAGTGGAAAGTCTCGTAAACTCTGCGCAGGCAAGCACCCAGGCCGCGACGGTCGCGTCGACCCGGACGATCCAGGTGGGAAGACAGCTCCTGCTCGCGCTGAACGCGGTCAGCCTGGTTGGCGCTTTGCTGATCGCCTGGTTGTTCGTGGGAAAAGTCCTGCTGCGGCGCCTGGGTTTTCTGTCCGAACACATGCGGCGCATGGCGGGGGGCGACTTGACACAGAAAGTGGAGCTGGACGGCCGCGACGAGGTGGCGGACATGGCCTCGGCGCTTGAAGTGTTCAGGTTGCATTCGATCGAAGCGCAACGGCTGAACCTCGTGGAAAAACTCGCCGAGGAACTGCGGGGCAAGAACGACAAGCTGGAAGAAACTTTGGGCGAATTGCAGCGGGCGCAGGACCAGATCGTCATGCGGGAAAAGCTGGCGGCCCTCGGCGAACTGACGGCAGGCGTTGCCCATGAAATCCAGAACCCGCTGAACTTCGTAAAGAACTTCGCGGAGTCGTCGGAAGAACTGCTGGAGGAACTGCATGAAGAACTGCCTGAAGGCGGCGGTTCGATCGACGAAGCGCAGAACGATCTCATCCGGGAAATCGGCGGTGATCTTACGGATAATCTGCGCCGGATCAGGGAACACGGCGAACGGGCCAACCGGATCGTGCGGGACATGTTGCAGATGGGGCGCGGATCGGGAGACAAGCAGTCCACGGACGTAAACGCGTTACTGGAAGAACATGCCCGGCTGGCGTACCACGCCGCCAGGGCATCCAACCCGGATTTTCAACTCGAAATCAACGAGGACTTCGACCCCGATCTCGGAAAGATCGAGATCGTTTCGCAGGAAATGGCCCGGGTGTTTCTGAATATGGTGAACAATGCCTGCCATGCGACCAACGAGAAAAGAGCGGACCCGGATACGGATAGCGGATACGTGCCCGCGATCTGGCTGTCCACCCGTCGCGAGGAAGATCAGATTCTCGTACGCATAAAAGACAACGGCAAGGGGATACCGCCCCACGTGCGGGAGAAGATCTTCAATCCCTTTTTCACCACCAAGCCAACCGACCAGGGCACCGGCCTTGGCCTGGCGCTCTCCAACGATATCGTCCGCGAGCACGGGGGTAACATCGAGGTGGATTCCGAACCGGGGGAGTACACCGAGATGGCCATCAGCCTTCCGTTCGAACCTGCCGTAGCCCCGCAGGAATCCTCCTAGCGTTTCATCAGTACGGCGAACGGTCGGATGACCGAATCATCGCGGGGGAAAGCGTATTGCCATTACGAATCGGGCCGCCATGCGCGGAGCGTCATAGAGTTGAGCACGACGCTGATGCTGGAGCAGGCCATCATGGCCGCGGCAAGCGCCGGGAAGAGGAATCCCGTCGCGGCCAGCGGAAGTCCGATTACGTTGTAGATAAACGCCCAGAACAGATTCTGCTTTATTTTCCGGATTGTCCTGCGACTTACGTCGATGGCGCCGGCCACCAGGACCGGTTCGGGTCTCATCAGCGTGATCGCGGCCGTTTCCATCGCCACGTCCGTACCGGAACCCATGGCGATACCCACGGTTGCGCGGGCGAGGGCCGGCGCGTCGTTGATCCCGTCGCCGACCATGCAGACCTTCGCCCCGCTCTCCGTCAATCGCCCGATGATACGCTCTTTTTCTTCCGGCGTGGCGCCGCCGTACGATTCGTCGACACCCGCCGCGCTGCCGATCCGCGCCACGACGGGTTCCGCGTCGCCCGATACGAGCAAGATCCTTACCCCGAGCTTCCTGAGCCTGTCAACCACTACAGCCGCGTCGGCGCGTAATGCATCGACGAGATCGAAGCGAGCCAGGTATTCGCAGCCGGCATCTCCCCGGGCAGCCAGCCAGACCGCGGACATGCCGCCGGACTGCGGGGAATCGGGCGGCGGCGTATCCCCGCAGGTCTCGTGGAAGAGCCTTCGATTACCGAGCAGGTAACGCGTTCCATCGACTTCGCCCTCGACCCCGCGCGCCACCACGCTCCTGAACCGTTCGACCCCGGCGGGTGACACGCCCCGTCCGGCCGCGGCCAACTGAAATGCCCTTGCGAAGGGATGCTCACTGCCCTGCTGAAGCCCCGCGGCAATTGACAGCAACTCCTCTTCGCCTCGGTCGGCCAGGGGAACCAGGGACGCGAGGACTGACCTGCCTTCGGTCAGCGTTCCCGTCTTGTCGAAGACGATGTGAGTCAGCCCGTGAGCCTGTTCCAGGGATTCGATGTCCTTGACCAGGATACCTGCCCGGGCTGCCGCTCCGGCGCCGGCCACGATCGCCGTCGGTGTCGCCAGTCCCAGCGCGCAGGGGCAGGCGATAACGAGGACGGAAACGGCATTGATCAAAGCAGTTTCAAGATCGCCCCCTGCGAGGATCCACCCGGCAAAAGTGATCACGGCCAGGGCCACGACAACAGGTACGAATACGCCGCTGATACGATCCACCAGGCGCTGGATGGCTGGTTTGGCGGCCTGGGCGTTTTCAACCAGCCGGATCACCCGGCCCAGGGTCGAATCGCTTCCGACGGCCCGGGCCTCGATTTCCATGAAGCCGTTGATATTCAACGATCCGGCAATCGCGGTGTCGGCAGGGTATTTCGGAACGGGTACGCTCTCGCCGGTGATGAGGGCCTCGTCGACTTCGGCCTCGCCCCGCAGCACGACGCCGTCCACGGCTACCCGGTCGCCGGGGCGGCAGATCACGACGTCACCCACCTTCAAAGCGTGCACCGGCGTTTCCCGCTCGGTGCCGTCCGCCGTTCGTATCCGCGCGGTAACCGGCCGGATGGCGAGCAGCTCGCGTATCGCCCGGCTCGCGCTTCGCCGCGCCCGGGTCTCGATGTGCTTGCCGATGAGCACGAGGGTAATGATGATCGCCGAGGCTTCGAAGTAGAGTTGCCCCGCCGCGCCGGAACCCAGACTGATCACCAGGTACCAGCTGTATGCGAAGGCGGACGACGTGCCCAGGGCCACCAGGACGTCCATGTTCGCGCCGCCGCCGCGCAACGCGTGAAAAGCGCTCCGGTAATAACGCGCGCCGATGCCGATCTGCAGAACAGTAGCCGCCAGCGCTTCCGCGTAAACCGGCATATGCCATTCGATGCCGGTCCAGCTTTGCAGCAGTCCGCTCAGCATCTGCAGCAGAAAGGGGAGTGTCACGATGATCGCAGCGATCATGGCGACACGGTCCCGGCTTGCCTGACCGCGTTCCGTTTCAGGCTCGTATCGATCATCCTGTACGGGAGTCAGTCGGTATCCGGCATCGGCCACGGGCCCGGCCAGCGCGTCAACTTCCAGGGTTGGCCTGACTGTCAGCGTCGCACGTTCCAGGGCAAGGTTTACGTGGGCGGCGGCAACACCCGGGACATCGGAAAGGATTTTCTCAACCCGCGCGGAACACGCGCTGCAGGTCATGCCCTCTACGTGGAATACGCGGGTTTCGGTATCCACGTCGAAATCCTGTGCTTGCGTGGAGTTCGCCATATCCGGTACTCGCAGTGCGGGGGAACGCTAATGGGTGTCCAACGTCTCCAGCCCGTGCATGGTGTCGGATTCGAAATAGAACAGGGCGTAGGCGAGACCGATCCCGATGAGGAAGGCCACGGCGAGTATTCCGCGGTCATGACTATGAAACTGTATCTCGGGGAGAAGGTCGCTTAACGAGATACACAGGAACACGCCAGCGGCAAAGGCCATGATGTATCCCACGACATGCAGCTCGTTGAGTTCACTCAACACGCCTACGCCAAGGTAGGTCAATATCGTAATGAGCGGACACAACAGGGCGAAACCGACGTTGGTCAATGTACAGGCCCGGTCGCCGTAGCCTGAAACCCTCATCAATCCGATTATGGAGTACGCGTCCAGCGGCTTATGCAGCATGATCGCCAGAAACACCCCCAGGCCGACAAGAATCGTTTCTCCTTCGTGAATCAAGCCGATACGCATGCTTGCGCCGAGGGCGATACCTTCGGTTATGGTGTGCAGTCCGAGACCCGTGGCGACGCCGAACACGCTGCGGGGATTGACTTTCACCGAACCATGATGATCGTGGTGGCCATGCTGGTCCGGCGTCTCCACCGCTTCGTGATCGAATTCGTGTTGATGAAACCGGAATATACGCAGCAGCACGATAATCATGATGACGCCAAGTACCGCACACCCCACGGCGATTTCACCGGCATACGGTCCGGGGATATCTTCGAGGCTATGCAACAGGAGGTGGTACATGGCGACGCCCAGCAGAAACCCCGCCACAAGACTCATGACCAGTTGCGTGCGGAAATGGGTCATGGTGACGATGGCCGAAAGTTTGCCGCCCAGAAGGGATACGGCAAAGATCGCCGCCGAGTAGGTCAGGAGAAGCAATACGATATCATTCAACACGGCGGAAGCGTCCTAACCATCTATGTGCGTGTATGTTCCTGCGAGGACGTATGATATACTGCGGCGTGCCAATTTAGAAGAAAATCGTAAGCAGGGCTATCGTGATCAACCCGCCCACCATGAACCCAAGTGCACTCACAATGCCCGATACGGTGGCCGAATCGGCGAGACGGAAGGTTTGCTCTTCAACGGTGAACATGACCTGTGACCGGTTGATTTCTCCATCGACGAAACGTTTCAGCGCGTTCTCGGCGCCGTGGGCTTCTTTCACCGAAACTACGGCCACGAGGATCATCGTCAGGGCGGAGGCAAGGGTGCCGAGCGCGAACGAGAGCAGTGAAAACAAGCTGAACCAGTGGTAGGAGGTCGCCTGATCGCCCGTCGCCGCGCTCATGAAGCCGATAATCAGCGCCGCGCCACCCGCGTTACCGAACAAGAGGAGACGGGTCGATTCAGTGATCATCCTGAACATGGTACCGCGCCGCAGCGCGACGACCTTGTAAAGCTCGCGCAACCACTCCTCGCCGATTTCCTCGACCGTAAACTCATCCACCTTCTTCACAGGTCAGTCCTCGTGTAAAGGTTGCTATTCGCCCAGATCGGTAAGCCGGATGTACCTTGACCCCGTATTCGTACCGGGCGCGAATTCCAGGGTCCAGTCGTCGATCATGACTTTCTCGGGAGACAGCGCGACGTTCATGAATTGTTCCCGTGTAAAAACGCCTTCCATGCGCTCCAGCACATCGATTACGAAACGTCCGAGGATGTAGCCTTCCAGGGCCACCTCGTTCACGAGGGCCGTAACAGTCTCGGCCTCTCCGTATTCCGGCCGCAACGCGTCCAGGAAATGCTGGACTACCAGGCTGGAAGTGTTGTTCGGATCCGGTATTACCTCGGTCACCAGGATCTTGTTCGAATGGTTTTCGACCAGCTTCTTCAGTTCGTGGGAAAGGACAAAGGAAAGATTCGCAACGATGTAGTCATGACCCAGGGAGTGGGACAGGTTGATGATCTCGGAGTTTGCGGCATACGATCCCACGATCAGAATGGCATCGAGATCCGCCTTGGAGATCATAAACAACCCCGCGTGCACCGCGTGGGTGTTCCGGGAATGGGCGGTCTTTGCCAGGATTGGCAGGTCATGGGCGTTGAGCGCAATCTGGTAGTCTCGAAGTACGGAGCGGCCAAAGGCGTCGTCCTGGTAGATGACGCCGAACCGGTTCTTTCCCAGATCATTTACGATATAATCAACCATGGTCACGACTTCATCCAGGTATGCGGCCCTGAGGTTGATGACGTTGGGGAACCGGTCGAAATTGTGCAGGAAATCCGCGCCAGTGAAAGGACCTACAAAGGGAATGTCGGCACTACGGAGAACGGGGGCGATGCGCTTTGCGGTCGGCGTCCCCACGCCGCCGATTACCGCGAAGACGTCGTTTTCCGCCGCAAACCGCTCCGCGTTCGCCGCGGCCTGTTCCGGCTCATATCCATCATCCAGCGAAAGCAGCCTCAACGTCCTCCCGTCGATCCCGCCCTCTCGGTTCCGTTCTTCGAATGCGGAAAGAATGCCTGCCCTGTAATACAGTCCCAGATTCCGATTGGGACCCGTAAAGCATGCGCTTTGACCGAATACGATGGCATCCGAGGTTATGCCTGTTTCTGCCTTGGCCGTCGGTGTGTTCGCCAGCATTGTGATGTAAATGGCGATTGCCAGCGTGGCAATACCGAGCGATTTATTGCTTCGGATCACTTTGGCTCCCTTCCGTGCCCTCTTTGGATTCTTCTTCGCTTTCTTCGTCGTGCATGGTATCGACCATGGCCTTTTCTCCGGCCTGGTTCGCTGTGTCCGTGCTGCTTGTCGTCACATGTCCATGGCTGAAGATGGAAGGCGTGTCGAAAATGAGCGATCGAGGCCTGGCGACGGGAAGGTGATCCCGTTCGGTGTTCCTGCTATGGAATCTGCCTTCGATCAGGAAACCGTCCATGTCGATGTTCTCATATCGGTGAATATCCGGGGGCAAGGTCGAATAAACCGGCCTGTCCAGCGAATCGGGGCCGGCGGCCGACAACGCTTCCGGCGAATCGAAAGCCATTTCCGCCGGCGCCAATCCCGTGCCGCCGTCTACCAGGTTGACTTCGATATTTGCGTCGTTGCCGGGGTTGACTGCTGCCAGGTTCGCTTCGGCGAAAATCGTACGCATCCGCTGCCAGTATCGGGTAATGCCCACCTGGGCCGGCTGCCTGGTGTATTCGTCCAGCAGTCTCGAGAATGCGCCGGCACTGCTTTCGGCTTGCAGAACGCGTTCTCTCGCCGTGGCTTTCGCATCCATGACAATCGCTTCCGTCTGGCCTTTCGTGCGGGCGACCAGTTTCTCCCTGCGCAGGTTGGCGTTGCTGATGGACTGCATGCGCTCGGAAATGGCATCGTTGACGTCCCGGAAGGCCTCTACGGTCTCTTCGATGGGGCGGATGTCCAGGATGTTCAGGTCGACGAGTTCTATACCCATGTCAATCGTTTCGAGACGTCCGGCGAGGTAGTCGTGGAGATGACGTTCGATGATGCTCCGGTTAGACGTGAGTATAAGGTCGATGAAATTCTGCCCCACGATATTGACCATTTCTTCCCGTACGAGCATGGTCATCAGCATGGCCGGATCCGATACCGCGAAGAGAAAGTTTCGCAGGTTGTCTATTTTGTACTGCACGGCCACATCCACCTCCACCAGGTTCGTGTCGCCGGACAGCAGCGTGACGTGCGTATCCCCGGCCGTCGTTTCGCTGACGATGGGCACGCGGACGATGCGCTTCACCTTGCGTATGTGGGTTTCGTATATGAACGGAACGCAGTAATGAATTCCGGGACCGAGGTTCTCGTCCACCACCTTGCCGAAACGAACGAGGACGCCCTGCTCTTCTTTCTTTATGATATAAAACCCGCTGGCCAGCACGGCCACGATGGAAAGGGTGATCACGCTCCAGAACAGCCGGTTCCAGCCGAAGGCGTTCGCCCAATCGAACATGGCGTAGATGACGCGCGTACTGTAGGGTAAAGATCGTTTTTCGTTCGTCATGGACTTGATATCTCGCTCTACCTGGGAACCGTTCTGCTGTCCAGGTATCTGAACAGTTCGTTATCGGCCGGCAACATGAGGGTCGTATTCTTGTCGATAATCAGGTCATAACTGTCAAGGGCCCGGATGAACCGGTAAAACGCCGGGTCCCTCCGGTAAGCCCTGCCCAGTAAAGCCATCGCTTCCGCTTCGGCCTCGCCGAGTATGGCCGTGGCTTCCGCGTGCGCCTCCGCCATTAGCTTCTCATGTTCGTTTATGGCCAGCGCTTCGATGCGTATGGCCATCTCCTCGCCCTCGCTGCGATATCGGGCTGCAATGCGCGCGCGCTCCGATATCATACGCTGGATCACGGCCGGGCGGTTTTCCATGGGCAGCGTGTATTCGATGATCCCGGCCTTCAGTACCTCGATCCCATAGTTCGCGCTGGCAATCGGGGCGACACTGCTCAGGATGTCACGGGACGCTTCGTGCAAGTCTTCGTGTTCCAGCCCAAGGCTGATGAATGCATCACGGGCCTTGTTGCTGACCACGATCCCGCTGCTCGAAAGGTAGAGATCCCGCAGACGTTCGGCTGCGTTGGCGCCCGTGCGTATCGCCTCGACATACAGGATTGGGTCTACGATGCGCCAGAGCAGGTAGCCGCTGATCAGGATGTTCTTCTGATCTTCGGTAATCAACTCGTGGGACACGTCGGTGAGTGTCTGCAGCCTCCGGTCCACCTTGTAGACTCTTGAAATCGGACGGGGCCACTTGACATGCAGTCCGGGCTGCTTCACCGGAGGCGAAATCCGGCCGAAGTTCGTCAGGACCCCCTGCTGGGTTTCGTTGATCACGTAGAAACAGTCGTATACGATCGCCGCCAGCACGAGCGCGACGATGGCCGTACGGATGCCACGTCCCTTACCGGTCATTTGCCTTTACCTCCTGTCTTGGCGGATGGGGCGGCGGCTTCCGCCGGCCTCTTTTTCCAGATCGCGACCTTGTTGAAGCTCTGTCTGTTGGGCACGATGATCTTGGGATTGCCGGCGAGAGCGGATTCCAGTTTTTCCCGCCAGAGCATGTTCCGCAGGACTTCCGGCGCCGTCCGCATGGCAGAAGAAATGACCATAATGGCATCCGCTTCCGCCGCGGAGGTCGCCACCTTTCGAAATGCCTCGCCATCGGCCTGTTCTTTCTCATACTCGGCATTGCCGTGGGCGCGCGGCACCAGGGACACCATGAACCGTTGCGCGTTGACGATGATTCGTTCCCGGTCTTCCTGGGCGCTTGAAATCTCCCGGAACGAATTCAGGGCTTCCGCCGCCGGGGTGACGTTCAGCAGGCTGACCTTCACGAGGTCGACGGTGCCAAGCACCGATGTGCCGCCATGCATCCGGGCATCCGTCACGAAAAGATTCGTCAGTTCATCTTCCAGTTCCGCCCGGTATGCAGTGAGGAGCCGGTCGAGGTCACGCGCGTTGACGAAAGTACGAACGTGCTCGCGCACCGCGTCTTCGATGATCTCTTCCGGAGCGACCGTACGGTAGTGATACGTGTACGGGTCTTTCACCCGGTACTGGACGTCCAGGGTGAGCGTGAGCATGTTCAGGTCGCCCGACACGTACTCGTACGGTGTCTCGGACATAATTGATTTTACTTCCCTGACCGGCCACTTGTCGACCTGGACGAGGGGGCGCGGCGCCAGGTAATGAAGCCCGGGCTGAAGGTCTTTCCAGTATACCTGGCCGAACAGACGGCCGTATCCGACGTGACCCGGCGGCACGACCGTGAACCCGCTGCCGAGAAAGAGGACCAGCAGCAAGCCCCACAGCATCATGCCCATGGGTGTGGCGGGCGTGATCGTACCCCGGAACGACCGGTCGCGGGTGAGCCGTTTCCACGCGTTCCGCCACGGCCGCGAGAGGGGCCGGATGTTGAGCATGAGGTCTTCGTAACCGCTGCGCATGGCGCCGGCGCGGTACCTCCAGACGACAAGCGCGATCAGGCCGATCGCACCGCTCCACTGAAGGATTTGAAGGGTGGGGGATTCGGAAGGCAACAGGTTGACGGATATGGCAAACCCGGTGGCCAGCAGCATGAAATCGATGGCAATGCCGATCACCGCGGTGACCGCGATGACGGACGTGACGTATACGGCCGCGAAACGCGCGCCGAACTGACTCATGATGATAGCGATGGTGCTTGTGTTGGTTGCGGGGCCTGTCATCAGGAATATCAGGGCGGCCCCGGGACTGACGCCCCGGGCGACCAGCGCGGCGGCAATCGGCGTGCTGGCGGAGGCGCAGATGTAAAGGGGCACGCCTACGATGATCATTACGGGGTAGGAAAGCCAGCGCGCGTATTCGTTGGACATCAGGTCGGCCGGTATGACCAGGAACAGCACGCCGCCCAGCGCGATACCGACGAGCAGCGCGAAGAGTATATCATCGGCGATCTCGACGAAGCCGTAATGGAAGATGTGCTTGACGATCTTCTTGAAATCGAGCCCGGGATATTCTTCTTCCACCTCATCCAGTTCGGTCCGTTTCGCGGACTTCGCCGGTTGCTCTCCGATGATCTCCCGGTAGAATTCCGGTTTGATCCACGATCCGAACCTCCAGGTGGACGCCACGGTGGTCAACCCCTTGATCCACTTCGTCATGAGGATCTTCATGGCGGAGGGGCTTACATAGCAGTCATCCTTGTCCGACAGCAGCGGATCGTGGACCGAGTGATCGTGGTCATGATCGTGGTCATGTCCATGGCCGTGGTCGTGACCGTGGTCATGGTCGTGGTGGGCGTGTTCGTGGTCTTCCTCCCCCGGCTTGGCCGCGCCACTATCGTCCCGGATCAGGCCGATGCAGAAGATACCCGCCACGACGGCCGTGATGAAACTGATGACAGGTCGCACAACGGCGGCGATGAAGCCGAAAAAAGCGTTCGTGACGAGGATGGAGTCGGCCCCGGTTTCAGGCGCTGTAATCAGGAAGGCCATGCAGGATGAGCGGGAAGCCCCCTTTCGTCGCATTTCGGCAACTACGGGAACGACAGAACAGCTGCATAGCGGTACCGGAACGCCTACGGCGGAACTGATGGAGACCGAGCGAAGGCTGTCGTCCTGAAGCCATCTGAGTATCGCTTCCCGGGAGATGAAAACGTGGATCAGGCCCGAAAGCAGCAGACCCAGCATCAACATCGGACCCAGCAGCAGGAACGACATCCAGATGAAATCGAAGTAAGCGGTAAGGATATTGCCTGACTCCATCACCATTCGACCACCTTCCGCACGATGGAAAAACCCGCGGTTTCTTGCATTTTTACTTTAAAAAACACAGCGATTTAAGGTTGATAAATGCGATTCAGTGACAACGGCATGCTGGCCAACTCGCACTAATAAAGCAAAATACCCCGGCATGGGGAATGCGCAATGAAAATGTTCCAAAATACTTCAGTTTTGTAATTACTCCAAATGTGCAGGATCGGTTCGGCGTGACTGGCCGGCATTGCGATGAATCAGAACTTCGCTTGATCTATTGCATGACCACATATAACATGCTTATGCAGTAGAAAGCATGAGAAAGATGTGATAGATGCATGAGCAAGGTATGAAGGGCGCCTTTGAGCCCGAAATATCCTGCCGTTCCAGGACAAGGATCTCGCTGGTCCAAAGATCGGAGACCCTCGTTATGGACTTCGAAGATTACGAAATCGACAGCGCTTTCTACGACGAGATGTTCCAGCCCGACGGCGCGCCCCGTGATCACTGCCGCACGCTCTACGATTCCCTGCTCAGGCTTCCTGTTGAAGAACTCGTTCGCATGCAGGAAAGGGTCACCCATTCCTTTTCCAGCGAAGGCATAACGTTTACGGTTTACGGCGGCGAAGAGGCCAATGAACGCATTATGCCGGTCGACTGTCTACCCCGTCTTATCACAGCCGGGGAATGGCGGCAACTCGAAGCCGGGCTTGTTCAGCGCCTGAAGGCCCTGAACCTTTTCCTGGCCGACATCTATGGATCAGCCCGGATCGTCGAGGACGGGGTGATTCCTGTCGACATGGTGCGCGGCTGTCCCCAGTACCGCGAGGAAATGCGAGGCATAAGCGTCCCCCACGGCACGTATGTCGCCGTCTGCGGAACCGATCTTGTGCGCACGAACGAGGGGTTCCACGTCCTCGAGGACAACCTCCGGGTACCCTCCGGCGTGTCCTACATGGTCGCCAACCGGAAGGCGGTGAAGGCCAATCTTCGAAGGCTCTATCGCAGTTGCCGGGTGCAGGAAGTCGAGCACTACGGCCGCCTGCTTCGTGAAATCCTGCAGGAACTCGCACCCCGGGAAGATCCCGATCCGTGCATGGTTTTGCTGACGCCCGGCGTATACAATTCGGCGTTCTATGAACATATTTACCTGGCCGAAGAGATCGGTGCGACCCTGGTAGAAGGCCGGGACCTGCTTGTCAACGGGGGTTACGTGTACATGCGCACCACGTCGGGCCTGCGCAAGGTGGACGTCATATACCGGCGGGTGGACGACGACTTCCTTGACCCTTTGGTTTTTCGTCCGGATTCTCTGCTGGGACTTCCCGGGCTGATGGGTGTCTATCGGGCCGGAAATGTTACCCTGGCGAATGCACCGGGCACGGGAGTTGCAGACGACAAGAGCGTGTACGCGTACGTTCCGGACATGATACGCTACTATCTGGGCGAAGAACCGCTGCTTATGAACGTAAAAACCTACATCTGCCGGCGAGAGGAAGACCTGGAATACACGCTGGACAATCTGGAGGATCTCATCGTTAAAAAGGTGGGCGAGTCCGGGGGCTACGGCATGCTGGTCGGTCCCCGATCGACCCCGGCGGAGCGGGATGCCTACATCCGCGAGATCCTGGAAAATCCGGCCGATTTCATTGCGCAACCCGTGCTCGACCTTTCACGCGCTCCCTGCATGATCGAGGGCCGCGCCGCGGCGCGGCACGTGGACCTGCGCCCTTTTGTCCTGCGCGGACGCGAGACGCGCATCGTCCCGGGGGCATTCTGCCGCGTGGCGCTGCGTGAGGGAAGTCTGGTCGTGAACTCCAGCCAGGGCGGGGGAGGCAAAGACATCTGGGTCCTGGGAGATTAAATGCTGTCCAGAAGCGCTCAAGGTCTTTACTGGATGGGGAGATACCAGGAACGCGCGGCGCATCTGTGCCGTTTGATGCAACTGCAGGTGGAAACGCTCGTGGATCGTCCGCTGAGGGAAATCCACTTCGGCTGGAACCGGGTTTACCGCAGCATGAACCAGGCGCCGCCCGCGGGCACGCTTGAAGCCTTCCGCAGTGATGACTACACACTCGCTGATTCGTACACCCTTGCCGACCATCTAACCTTCGAGCCCACGAATCCCGATTCCATCTGGAATTGTTTCGTGTACGCAAGGGAAAACGCCAGACAGGTCCGCAACTACATCAGCGCGGAGATGTGGCTTTCATTAAACACGGCCTATCTGCGCCTGCAGAAGCTGAACATCCAGGAAATCTGGAAGACGACTCCCGAGTCGTTTTACGCCGGCACTTCAGTGGAAATCAACACGTTTGCCGGCGTGACCGACGCCACCATGTACCGCGACGAAGGCTGGCATTTCATCCAGCTGGGTAGATATATCGAAAGGGTGCAGCTCTCCGCCGCGGTCATGCTCGCGCAGATCGCCGATCACGGCCGGCAGGACGAATCCTTCGACGCGGACTGGGCGAACCTGCTGCACGTGTTTCACGCATTCGACGCCTACGTGCATACCTACAGCGTTGTGGTCCAGCCCGGCCAGGTGCTGGATCTGCTCGTCACAGATGGCCTGCTTCCTGCTTCGATCCGCCGTTCCGTCGATTCGGCCGCCGAAGTTTTGCGCGCCATAGGCCACGGTCCGGCGCCGAATTCGAGCCGGGAAGCGCTTGGACTGGGCGACGCGCTGTGCGAATGCGTAACGGCGCGCAGGAACGACGCAGCGGTATGGCAACCGGTACTCGACCGGGTACATGCCGACAGCAAGAAACTCCATCACCTTGTCATGGACGCATACATAGACTACCCGCTGGAGATTCTACCGGCTCACTGACGCCATGGTCGGAAACGTACGTTACGAACTCGAACACGTCACGAAATACCGCTACGGCGTCCCCGTGCGCAACTGCGCGATGTCGCTGGCGTTGAAACCGACCGAAGACCGCAGACAGCGCGTATCTGGTTTCCGGATCGACACGGAGCCGACCGGATCGCTCTTTCAAGTCGAGGACAGTTTCGGCAATACCAGGCACCAGTTTCACCTGTACCGCGAACACCGGTCACTGGTAATCACGGCACGATCCACGGTCGATGTGGCTCCTGGCGATTCGTCTCCGGAGCGTCTTGAAGACGAGGCATGGGAGACCATCAGGGGTTGGCGCAACTCGTTTCATCATCGGGTTTATCTGGACCACAGCGCCCTGGCCAGGCCTTCATCGGTCCTTGAACGCTTCGTTCGAGAGAACGGGATCAAACCCACGGACGACCCGCTGAACGCGTTGGAACGGCTTTCAGCCACGCTGTACGATCGCTTCCATTATGATCCCGGAACCACTACGTTTTCCTCGACGATCGAACATATACTGTGTAGCGGACGCGGCGTCTGCCAGGATTACGCCCACGTCATGATCGCCATCGCGCGAACCTGGGGCATACCCGCCCGGTACGTATCAGGCTATCTCCATGACGTTGCGGCGGAAGACAATGGAGATGGAACGACGACCACGCACGCCTGGGTGGAGTGCCAGTTGCCCGGACTCGGCTGGACCGCATTCGATCCAACGAATGCAACCCGGGTCGATGAGCGGTATGTGCGCGTGGCCGTGGGTAGAGATTACAGGGACGTTTCTCCCACGCACGGCGTGTTGCAGGGCGGTGGAGAGATCGAGATCGAAGTAGCTGTGACCATGCGGCCGCTGTCGGGAACCCATCCGGATACGGCGCAATCCGGTCGAGAGGAGACGCGCCGATGAAAGAAGCGGAACGGGATGGCGTCAGGGAGGTAATGCGGCCATCGCCGCCACGCCGTGAACCCGATGCCATGGAGACCCTCCGGACTTATATGCTGGGCCGTATTCCCGGTTTCAGGCTTCCGGATGCGAATACCTGGGACGCCGAAGCCGCGAAGATGCGCCGGTCCATGCTGGAGGAGGTTATTTTCAAGGGTGTTCCCGACGCATGGCGAGAGGGAGCGCTCCGTGTCGAGTGGAAAGACGTGATCGAGACCGGAAAAGGATACCGGATCCGCAAGCTGACCTACCACGCTTTGCCCGGTAGTCCTTCCAGTACTGGTCGGCCCGGTCGGCCCGGTCAGCCCGGTCTCGTCATCCCGGCGCTGCTTTATGAACCCGATGACTTGGGAGATACGACGCCGGGTGTGTTGAACCTGAACGGGCATGTCGGTCCACCGGGCAAAGCGGTGGACTACAAGCAGGAACGATGCATCAACCTGGCCAAGCGGGGCATGGTAGCGCTGAACCCCGAGTGGCTGGGGTTCGGCGAGTTGCAGGGACCGGGCTATCAACACAACAACGCAGCTTACCTGGACCTGTGCGGAGTTGCCGGTATCGCCGTTTTCTACCTCGCCATGAGCCGAGCGCTGGACGTGCTGCTGGATCAGGAACGTGTCGATCCGGAGCGTATCGCCGTGACCGGACTGTCCGGCGGCGGCTGGCAGACGATCATCCTGGCCGCCCTGGACACGCGCGTGCGTCTCGCCGCGCCCAATGCCGGTTACATCGGCCTGGACAGCCGGGTCAAACACCCGGCCGACCGCGGCGACATCGAACAGAATGCCGCGGATCTCGCCGCCACGGCCGATTATCCATTGCTCACGGCCATGCTGGCGCCGCGGCCGGCCCTGCTGCTGTATAACGAGTATGACGACTGCTGCTTCCAGACCGCCAGGGCCAGGCCATCCGTCTACGAACCGGTCCGGCCGCTTTATACGTCGTACGGAAGGCAGGATGCCTTTGAATTCCATAGCAATATCGACCCGGGCACCCACAACTACGAACGGGAGCACCGGGAGAGATTATACCGGTTTCTGAACCGGCATTTTCTAGCTGGCGAGCGCGGCCGCGACGAGGAGATCCCCTCGGCCGACGAGGTGCGTTCCGAAGAAGAACTGACCGTAGGAACGCCGATGGGTAACGCCGATTTCGTTACCCTGGCCCGGTCCGTGGCGATTGGGTTGAAACGCGAAAGGCCGCCAGGGGAACCGGCCGCGCTGCGCCGATGGCAGGAGGCGGGACGGGAACGTCTCAGATCCATTCTGCGTTACCGCCCCTTCCCGGTTGAAGACGTGGTCAGGATGGCTTCGGAGCCCGGTGACGGTCGCCAAACGACTTATAGCCATTACCATTTGCGGGACGGCTGGGTGCTGCCTGTCCGGAACACCGTTCCGTCGACGCGTGTATACGGCAAAAAGCGACTGATCCTGGCGGACGCCGGAAGCCGGGGCGCATCGGTCCCGGTAGAGGAAGCCCTGCGGGAAGGGAATGCGGCCATGGTGGTGGAAGTGGCCATGCAGGGCGCCTGTGAACTGGGCAAGGCGCCGCATCAGTGGACGATGATGCTCTCATCGAACGGCGAAAGGATGCTGGGGCTGCAGGTCGCGCAACTCGCGGCGGTCATGGATCACGAGGCAGCGGCCCTGTCCGGCTTGACGGCCCTGGGTCCCGCTTCTTCGGTAATCGCGCTCATGGCATCGTCCCTGAGCAGCCACGCGGTGGAAGAAATCAAGCTGCGCCAAGGACTTGCCAGCCTTCACCGGTTGATCGATGAACCGGGACGGTATGAAACGCTGTCGCCGCTCTTCTGTTTCGGCCTGCTCGCCTCGTTCGATATCGAAGATCTCGTCGCGCTGGTCCACCCGGTCCGGGTCGATCTGAGCACGGACGCGGACGCGTGAGCCGGACGGGTAAGGCGGACGGGGGAGGCGATCAACAGGCAAGGCGGACGCGGGAGGCGAACGGATAATGTCGACGCGGGAGGCGAACGGATGATGCCGACGCGGGAGGCGACATTCGAACTATAATGCGGCTTTTATCGCATCGATGACCTGGCGGGGAGGCAATGTGCGCAGGCAAAGCGCGCCCCGGCTGTTCGTCGACGTGAGGGGTTCGTGTTCGCAAGTCATGAAACAACCTCGGCACGACAGGTAGTCCGGATGGGCGACGGTGCACAGATTCGTGAAGCCGTAGTCGTCGGGATAAGGAAAGAAATATCCGAGATGGCTGTCCGGACATACACACACCGTCGTTGTCCCCAGCACCGTCGAGATATGGCTCAGTCCGGAATCCAGTCCGACAAACATGCGCGCCTCCCTGATCAACTTCATCGCCACGGTTAAACCGGTCTCGACGACGCGCACGCCCGGCAAGGCGGCCTGGTCCAGACCTGCGGCGGCGCCCGGCTCGACCAGCGCGACAAACCGCCGATCCGGAAACGCGCGGATTGTCTCCGCCCAGCATGACAACGGGTAGTCTTTCCTCCTGTTTGCGCTGGTGGGCTGCCAGGCCACGAATTCACCCGGTTCGATCCCCAACTGTCGGCATTCCTCCGTCCCCCCTCCGACATGGCCAAGGTCCGGACGCCACTGCGCCCCATCATCCGGCTCGACACCGCAGCGTTCCAACACTTGGCGGATGTAGTGGCCGTTGTGTGTCAACATATGGCCACCGGCGAAATCCGTATCCCGGTTTTCCCGGTCCACGTACTTCGGCACGATCTCGAAACCGGCCGGATAAGGCCGCTCCGGCGCCAGGTCTTTGCCCAGGTGGTATCCTTCGTATACAAACTTCCGTTCCGCCCGCGCGGAGGCCAGCAGGGCATCCAGGGTGAACAGGCCGCCGTAGAACGTGTGGATGTCCGTGATGAGGTATCGGAACGATCGGTTCGCCAAGCGGCCGAGCGACGCGGCGGGGACGTTGCCGAAGCCGGTATACCGCTCAAACGGTTCCGGGAACGGCAGGAAGACGTCGACATGCGGTTCGACGATCGGTTTCACGCTCGACCTTCCAAGGAACCAGACCGGACTGGGGTGAAACCACCGGCGCAACCATTTCAAATGCCCCGTGCTCAGAACCACGTCCCCGACGCGGCCCCACGCCAGATACAGCACGGGCCTGGGTCCCGCCTCCACCGCGCGCGCAGCCCGGACCGCCCATCTCCGGCTCCTGCTACGCGATTTCCGGTTTCGGTATGCGAAGAAGATCCGGTAGGCGAGGTTGTTGAACTGTTTCCACATGGCTATTCGAGGCCGGGTCCGTCGTGCCATCGGCCGATGGAATCTGCTTCGGCACGGACCGCGGTTTTATTGAATGAAGGGCCTTCCCCGCTTGTATAGATGTACTTGACAGGATTACCTGATATTACGTTATTGGGGCCGGCCCCACAAGTCGGTATTGACGGGCTGACACGGTACATGGCAGGAACACGAGGAGCAGTCATCGATGATCACCCGCGTTTGGCAATGGTTCGGTTCGGCCGCATGCCTGGCAGGCGTACTGATGGCCGCGGGCTGTAGTGAAAGTGGCAGCGCCGCCAACGAAACGGCCGCCGTGAAGGAGACGCGGGCCGTGAACGTGGTTACCCGGGTCGTCCAGCCTCGGGAATTCATCAATCACCTCCGGCTCGTGGGCGAGATCAAGCCGGCCCGGCGCGTCGTGGTGAGTATCGAAGCGACCGGATTGATTACGGAAATCGAGATTGAAAAAGGCGAGTCGGTTGCGCGGAACACCATACTCGCGAGGCTGGACGACGAATTGCTAAGAGCCGCGGCGGACGAAGCCGAAGCGGCGGTTAAAGCCAGCGACCTGGCCCTGCGCAATCAGAAAAGACTGTTTGAACAGAAGGCGCTTGCGGAGTCCGTGTACCTGGACACCCGGTACAGGAACGACATGGACCGGGCGCGGTACCAGCAGGCCCTGACATACCTTGGAAAAACGGTGATCCGGTCGCCGATCTCCGGCGTGGTGGACAGCCGTATGATGGAGGTGGGTGAACTGGCCACGCCCGGCCGGGAATTCGTGGAAGTGGTCGATATCGATCGGGTCAAAGTCGTGGCCGGCGTCCCCGAACGCCACCTGAAGCACGTCTCGGTGGGCACGCGCGCCGCACTGGCGTTCCCGGCCTATCCGGACGTCAGCGTGGAGGCGGACGTAACCTACGTCGGAACGACCCTGGATCCGGACAGCCGCACCGTACCGGTTGAGATCACGCTCGATAACCCCGATCACCTGCTGAAACCTGAAATGGCCGTAACGATTCGCGTCGTCAAAGATTATATCCCGGAAGCGATCGTCATTCCACAGGACGCGGTGATCGATACCGATCAGGGCCGGATCGTGTTCGTCGCGGACGGAAGCGTCGCGCGTTCCGTCCCGATTTCGCTGGGGTCGATTTCGGGGGACCAGGTGCTGGTATCGGATGGACTGACCGCCGGTGACACCCTGATTGTCGTCGGCCACCGGAATCTGGTGAACGGCGAGTCCATACAGGTCAGAGACGATAGAATGTAAAGCGATGGTGGCGTACACCACCGGCATCCACTGGAGTGTCATTCTTTGAGAGTTTCTGACCTCGCCATAAAAAACAAAATCAGCATCTTCGTCATGACCGTGGCCGTCATCTTCCTCGGTTTCATGTCCTACCTTACGCTCCCGCGCGAATCCACGCCTTCCATCACCATACCCATCGTGTTCGTCGCCACCCCCTACTTCGGGGTGTCTCCAGCGGACATAGAGAACCTGGTTACCCAGCCGATCGAGAAACACCTCGAAGAACTTGCCAACGTGAAGGAGATCTCCTCGACCTCCAGCGAAGGCATCTCGACGGTCGTGATCGAATTCGAGACCGACGTGGACATCAACAACGCGCTCCAGAAGGTGCGGGAAGAGGTCGACCTTGCGCGAGCCGAGATCCCGGACGACGCGGAAGAATCAACCATCCGGGAAACCAACTTCGACGATATCCCGATTCTGGTGATCAACGTCGCCGGCACGCACAGCCTCGTGACGCTGAAGGATATCGCGGAAGACCTGGAACAGCGGATCGAGCAGATCGGAGGCGTACTGGACGTTACGGTCGCAGGCGGGTTGGAGAGGGAAGTCCAGGTCAACGTGGATCCGGACCGGATGGTGTATTACGGGCTGGAACTCGAAGATATCATCGATACGATCCGGCAGGAGAATCTCAACATGCCCGGCGGTTCGATCAAGACCGGAACGCTGAGATACGCGGTCAGGGTGCCGGGCGAATTTACGACACCGGAAGAGATCGGAGGGCTGGTCATCAAGACCTTCAATCGTCAGCCCATCGCCATCGGGGACGTGGCGGAGGTGCGGTTCGGGTTCAAGGAAGTATCCACCTACGCGCGGCTGGACGGACTGCCGTGTGTATCGCTGAATGTGCAGAAACGCAGCGGAGAGAACCTGATTCAAATAGCCGACGCCGTGAAGGAATTGCTGGACGAAGAACGGGAACGGTTGCCGAAGACCATCAACCTGGCCGTCCTGGCCGACCAGTCGAAGGACATCAGGTCCATGATCAGCGACCTCGAGAACAACATCATCTCGGGGCTGATCCTGGTGGTCTGCGTACTGTTCATGTTCATGGGCGTGCGCAACGCGCTATTCGTGGCTATTGCGATTCCGCTGTCCATGCTGATCTCCTTCATCGTACTCGAGATCCTGGGCTACACCCTGAACATGGTCGTGTTGTTCAGCCTCATCCTGGCGCTGGGCATGCTCGTGGATAACGCCATCGTCATAGTCGAAAACATCTATCGCCACCGCGAGGAAGGCACTCCCCTGGTCCGCGCCGCGCGAGAGGGCGTGGGAGAGGTGGCGGTGCCGGTGTGCACTTCCACGCTGACCACGCTGTGCGCCTTCGCTCCCATGCTATTCTGGCCCGGCGTCATCGGTGATTTCATGAGCTACCTGCCCGCCACGCTGATCATCACGCTCTCGGCTTCCCTGTTCGTCGGTCTCATTATCAATCCTACCGTCTGTTCGGTTTTGCTCAGTGTGACCCGCAAACGCGAGGACCAACGCTGGCTGATGGTTCTGCGGCGCCGCTACAGCCGGTTTCTCATGTGGGCGCTTGCGCACAGGGCCGTGGTCATGCTGGTCACCTGCGCCTCGCTCTTCGGCATGATCGTACTCTACGCCGCGATCGGCAAGGGCGTGGAGTTCTTTCCCGAGACCGAACCCAACCAGGCGTATATCGACGTGAATTCGGCGATCGGCACCAAGCTGGACGTATCAAATGAAATCGTACGCCAGGCGGAGGATTACATCCGTGACGTGCCCGACATGAAACAATACGTCGCCAGCGTAGGCGCGTCGCCGAATCCACAGGATTTCAGCGCCGCCGGCGGCGGCACGCCGCACAAGTCCAGGATCATCGTGGACTTCTTCGAACGGCAGGACCGCACGCAGTCCTCTTTCCTGACCGTGGAAATGATCAGGCAAAGGATGGAACGTCTCATCGGCGCCGACGTGGAGATCATTACGCCTCAGGCCGGCCCGCCCACCGCGGCGCCCGTGAACATCGAATTCGTCGGGGAGGATTTCTCCGTGCTCGGCCGGCTTGCCGACGAGGCCATGCTGATGATCGAGAACATACCTGGCCTGGTGGATCTCAAGGACGATTACGATTCGGGCAAGCCCGAACTCACGGTGGAAATCGATCGAGAACAGGCCGCGCTGCTAGAATTGAACACGGCCAAGATCGCCCGCGCGGTGCGTACGGCCATCAATGGCACGGAAGCCTCCAAGTACAGAGTGGGGGAGGAAGAATACGATATCATAGTACGGTTCGCGGAACCCGAGCGATCCACATTCGCCGATCTGGAGAGAATCCACATCATCCACGATGACGAACTGGTCTCGCTCAGTTCCCTGGCGCAGACCCGCGTGGCCGGTGGGGTCGGATCCATCAAGCGGAAGGACCAGGAACGCGTGCTGACCATCGCGGGCGACGTGGAAGGCCGGCTGGCGAACGACGTGCTCGGGGACGTGCAGACCGCCCTCGCGGATCTGTCGATTCCAGAAGGATACAGCCTGCGGTACACCGGGGAAAACGTGGAACAGGACGAAGCCACCGACTTTTTATCCAAGGCCTTTATCATCGCCCTGATCCTGATTACGCTCGTGCTCGTCACGCAGTTCAATTCCGTCACGATGCCCATCATCATCATGATGTCCGTGGTGCTCTCGCTGATCGGCGTCCTTTTCGGATTGATTGTGACCGCGACCCCTTTCGGCATCATCATGACCGGCATCGGGGTGATCAGCCTGGCGGGCGTGGTGGTGAACAACGCCATCGTGCTGATCGACTATATCCGAAAGCTGCGCAACCGGGGACTCCGCAAACGGGAAGCGATCGTCCAGGGAGGCGTTACCCGTCTGCGCCCCGTTTTGTTGACGGCCATGACCACGATACTTGGGCTCATACCCCTGACCACGGGGTTGAGTTTCAATTTCTGGACTTTGACCCTGGAAATCGGCGGAGAAAGTTCGCAGTGGTGGGGGCCCATGGGGGTGGCCGTGATTTTCGGCCTGGCCATTGCCACGGTGCTGACCCTGATCGTGGTTCCCGTGATGTATGACTTCATATCGGGATGGGCGGAACGGGGTGGTGGAGGTGGTGGAGAGGCAGAGGAAGAGCGCGGCCCGGATACCGGGGCCGCCGTGGAACAACCCGTGGCTGCGGTGTAACCGGAAGCCAGAGAGTGATTCTGGAGGGTAACATGATTCGCGCCATGCTGAAAACACTGGTGTCCGTCGCATGCGCGACAAGCATCGCGTTCCCGTCTTCCGCCCAGCAGAATGATGAGATCGTGCTTACGCTCGACCGGGCGGTCGAACTCGCGCTGAAGAATAACGAATCCCTGTTGAGCACCAGGCTCGAAGAGGACCGGGCGCGTGCGCGCGTGCGGGAAGCCTACTCCGAAGCGCTGCCCAAGTTGGATTTCAGCAGTACCGTTACGCGTAACTGGTCTCTGCCGGAGTTCAATTTCGGCGGCCAGACTTTCAAGGTGGGCACCGACAACGTGATCAACTTCGGACTCGATCTTTCCCAGACCATCTACCGGGGAGGACAGGTTGGCGCCGGCCTGAAGATGGCGCGTTACTTTCAGCAGATCTCCGAATCCAACACGGACCAGATGCGCGAAAACACTTTGCACCAGGTACGTAACGGGTTCTACGACGTCCTGCTGGCCGAAGCCATCGTAGAGGTCGCCACGGCGGCCTATGACCGCGCCGTGGCTCAGTACGAAGCCATACAGCGGTTCTACGAGGCCGGAACGGTGTCCGAATACGACGTGCTCAGGTCGAAGGTGGAGGTGACCAACGCCCACCCGCCGGTCACCCAGGCCAAAAACCGACTCGCCATTGCAAAAGCGGACCTCAAGCGCCTGATCGGGTTGCCGTGGCAGGTATCGATTCGATGTACCGGCAGTCTCGATGTGGACGTATCCGGTTTGCCGGGCGACATCGAATCAGCCGTGGCCGTGGCGCTGTCGAACCGTTCGGACCTTAAAGCCGCCCAACTGCAGGCCGCGATGAACGATGCGTCCATCCGGCTCGCCAGGGGCGAAAACCGTCCCGACGTATCGCTTTCCGCCGGCTACCTCATGCAGGCCCAGGTGAACGACCCGGGTTTCAAGTCACTCGGGTTCAACGATTTCTCCCGGAGCTGGAACACGCTGATCAACGTGTCGTTTCCGGTCTTTGACGGTAGGGAGAATTCGGGCCGGATCATGCAGGCCCAGGCGGACTATGAGCTGTCACGATACTTCGAGCGCCAGCTTAGGAAGCAGATCGAAGTCGACGTCACCGAGGCCCTGCTCAACCTGGTGGAAGCATCGGAACGCGTTTTGGCAGGCGCGGAGGCAGTTGAACTGGCCAGCCGCGGCCTGGCCATCGCCCAGGTTCAGTTCGAAGGCGGAGTCAGCACGCAACTCGAACTCATCGATGCCCAGCTTATCCTGAAACAGGCCGAGACCGATCACGTAACGGCGGAATATGATCTCGCCACGGCCGTTGCGAAGCTCAAGAACGTGCTGGGCATGATGGAAGTTCGCCCCGATAATCGGTGAATTGTTCCTGATCCGGTCTACCGCGCCATACCGGGCCCCCGGTACGCGCCCGCGAAGGGTAGGCCAAAGGGCTCCTCGAAGGGCCGAAAAGGCACCAGGTCGGCGATCTCCTGCACCCGTTCCATGACTGCGTCCGGCAGGGGGCCCGATTCCACGTAACCAACGTTTTGTTCTACCTCCTCGACCGACCGCGAACCCGACAGGACCGTGGAGACGATGGGGTTGGAGACCACCCAGCGGATCGCCAGTTCCGGAAGGGGCATATCCAGTTCCGCCACCAGGTCGTAAAGCTGTCTGAACTGCTCGCGCCGTGGTGGGGACAGCCACGGCGCTCCGTGCTCCACCTCCTCGGTGAAACAGGCGGAGAGCGCGCCTTGCTGCAGGGGGGATCCCACGACGATCCCCATGTTCTGTTTCACGGCTTCAGGGAGCACGGCGTGAAGCGCTTCCTGCCAGAGCAGACTGTAATTGAAAGCCGTGAGCACGACATCGTACGCGCCGGTCGCCATGATATCGGGCAGCGTATACGCCGTGGTGCCTCCCAGGCCGGTGTAACGGATTACGCCTTCGGATTTCAATTCCGCCAGTAGATCGCAGACCGGGCCATGAAACCGCTCCCAGTCGTTAAACCAGTCGTACTGGCCGGGACGATCCGGTTCATGGATCATAAGAATATCGATTTTATCTCGCTTCAACAGCTCCAGGCTGGTTTCCACCGACTGCCGCAACCGATTCCGGTCCCGGGGATCGAAGGGATCGGGGCGCCCTCCCAGCTTGGTAGAAAGGATGTAATGCTGCGCAACCCCGTCCAGGGCCTGTCCCATCACTTCCTCGGAGTCCATGTATGACGGGGCCGTATCAACGAAATTAATGCCGAGTTCCAGTCCTCGCCGAACCGCCCGAATCCCGCCGGCTCGTTCCGAACCGTGTTTAGAAACGAACAGCCCGCCCATTCCGATTTCGCTTACCCGAATGCCTGTCCTGCCGAGGATTCTGTGCCGCATGATTGTCCCGCCGGAGGTATATCCTGAACTTGACATGAACTGTAGGAATTGTATATAGTCGGACCAATGCAATGCCAGACAAAACTGGATGTTCGGAGTGTTTTCGCACAATTCGGTACGAAACGGAACCCGTTGGAAGCCCAGGCGGTCCGCCAGCGTGCGGCCCAGTCGGCCCGCCGGATTTTCGTGTGAGCGCGCGCCATGCCCTATAAGCTTCAGCCCGGCCGTATGTATATGATGCCGACTCATTTCGGGCCTGGGGCGGGACCCCGGCAGGGACCCGACGGGCGCGGATTCGACTGCAAGGCTTCGCCGAGGACCACTTCGTATTCCGTGAGCTTCCTGACCAGGGCGGATCAGCTGGACGCGCTGCTACCCCAGGGATTCAGTCTGGCCGGAGAGCCCGTGATTACCGTGACGGTTTCCTACATCACCGAAATCGAATGGCTGGCCGGCAGAGGATACAACACCCTCGGAGTGAGTTTCCCTGCGGAATACACGGGGGAACGGGACCGTGCCCGGGGATCCTTCCTCGCGGTGTTGTGGGAAAACCTTGCCGATCCCATTCTCACCGGCAGGGAACAACTGGGGTTCTCGAAGATCTACTGCGCGATCCAGCCACCGGTTGTCCTGAACGGGCAGACCCGCTGCACGGCTGACTGGCTCGGTTTCGTCTTCATGGACATGTGCCTGGCGGAGATGACAGGAGTCCCCGTACCGGAGACAGAAGGTGAAGCGGCGGTGGAAGTTGCACCGGACGGCGTAGATGAAGACGGCGCGGCCGAGACTGGCCGGGAGCCTTTGACGGGAACGCTTCACTACAAGTACATACCCCGTACCGGGGAATGGGGCAGGGCCGACGCTGCCTATGCCGTTTTAACCCCTTCCCACACTCCGAACCGCCGGGTGACGGCGCAGCAGACAGGCCGGGGAAGCGTGCGGTTCCATCGGGCGGAATGGCAGGACCTTCCTACGCAGTATCATATTGTAAACGCTTTTGCGGAACTGGAGCAGGTCGCCTTCCGGGGCGCGAATATCGTGGAAACCGTCGGGGGCAAGGACCTGAGCGACCAGCGTATTTTGAAGTAGGCGGGATGTGCCACTTCCGAAGTGGGCAAGCGAATCCTGGAGTATACATGGCACATCGAGGCGAACCGGGAGAACGCATCTTCCACCGCGCGCGCAGGGACCGTTGGCCGCGGATATCACACGGCAGGGGGTGCTACCTCTATGATACGGAAGGCATGGCCTACCTGGATGCCTGCGCGGGGGTGCACGTCGTCAGCATCGGCCACGGCGTAGAGGAAATCGCCGAGGCCATGTCCGTACAGGCCCGGAAGATCACCTTTGCCTATGGACAGTTCATCAGCCAGCCGCAGATCGACCTGGCGCGGAAGATCACCGATCTGGCGCCGGAGGGGATGAGCCGGGTGTTTTTCGTATCCGGCGGGTCGGAGGCCACGGAAGCGGCGATGAAGATCGCGCGGAAATACCACGTGGAATCCGGCAACCCGTCAAAATACAAGGTCATTTCCTGCTGGCAAAGCTGGCACGGAAACACGATCGGCGCCCTGTCCATGTCGGGCCGATCGGTTTGGAGGAAGGACTACACGCCGTACCTGCTGGATTTCCCCCACATATCGCAACACAGCACCGACGAACTGGAGCGCGAGATCCTTCAGGTCGGCGCGGAATACATATCCGCCTTTATCGTCGAACCCATCCTGGGGACTTCCTCCGCCGGACTGGCGCCGCCGGACGACTACTTCCGCACAGTCAGGGACATATGCGATCACTACGGGATTCTCCTGATCGTCGATGAAGTCGTCACCGGGTACGGCAGAACCGGGGTAAATTTCGGGATCGATCACTGGGGGATCGTCCCGGACCTGATGGCCACCGGGAAGGGACTCAGCAGCGGATACACGCCGATCGCCGCGACCCTCGCAAGGGACGAGATTTACGATACCATCTACGAAACCGCGCCGGCCTTCGCGCATGGCCATACTTACGGCGGCAATCCCCTGTCCTGCGCCACCGCGCTGGCAGTGCAGGAGTATGTCGAAAACCATGGCCTCGTTGCACGGTGCGCGGAAATGGGAGAAGCGCTGCTTGAACAGCTGCAGGCGCTGACCGGGCTGTCCATGGTGCGGACAGTGCGTGGCAAGGGCCTGCTCTGCGGAGTCGAGTTCGCGGCGGACGCGGAGCGGGGCACACCCTTCGATCCGTCGCTCGGCGTGACGGGCCGGGTGGTGCGGGAAGCCTTTGAACGGGGCGTGTTGATCATGCCGGGCGCTCCAGGCCCCCTGGATGGAGTGAACGGCGATCACGTCGCGATCAGTCCGCCCTACACCGTCACCGAGGAGGAGATTGCACGAATAGTCACGGTGCTCGGGGAAGCGGTGGAAGCGGTGGATCGGACGCTCTGATCCTACTGCATGTAGTTTTTCACGCCCAGGTCCAGGTAGGAAGGGTAGGCCCTGTCGGCGTACAGTTGGCTGAAGGATCGCGTGTACTGGAGCACCGTGGTCATCAGGTGCCGTTCCACCCGCAACGGATGGGCCTGCTGTCTCAGATTCACGAAGGCGCGAATCAGTACGCTCCGGCGGTCCGTCGGCAGATACCGGACATTATACGCGAATTCGTCAAGACGTCCGTCGGGGAATAGGTAGTACTCGACATTCGAAAGATAGAACGCAGATACTCGATCTCCCCTTTCCCGGACGAAATCCCCGATGGCCCTGAGGGCATGGCTGCCCGCAAAGTCTCCCGTGACGGGTATGATGGCGTTTCGCTCCTGCATATCCCGGATGAACTGGTAGTCTTCGTCCGACGCCAGGAAATTCCCGTGGACGCCATCGAGGTCCTGGCCCAGCAGAAACGACTTGTATGAAATAAAGGAGATTCCCCGGTCTCCGTCCGACCGGTACTCCCACCTCAGGTCCAGATGCCGCTCGAAAAAAGCGCGGTACAGTTCGGACACCCGCTGCGTCTCCGCTTCATTCGACAGGACATCGAAAGTTCCGATGCGCGCAAGAACGCGTTCCTGATTGCGGCGGAACAGACCTTCGTCCCCTTCGGTACGATCGAAATACGTAACCAGTTCTTCAATGGTGGGCGTACCGACGGCGAATCGGGCATTCGAAACGGGTTTGTTGAAGAGGATGGATAGAAATTCCGTACGCGATTCCGCCAAGGCGAAGACGGCCTTGTACAGCAGGTGCTCGATGAGGTTGTCCCGGCGAATATCGAGTATGAAAGCGTACCGGGGCCGGATCTGCGCAATGTAGGTGAAATTCTGGTCGGGACCCACGCCGATGTAGACCCCGCCTTCGACGCCGATCCGCTTAAGCGCATGCTTAACGTGCAGATAACCGGCCTCGTTCGATACGAGGTTGTCGCTGTCGAAAAAGCCGCCCGGCTCGGAAAGGCTGTCCACCAGGGCCGCGTAGCGTTCCGGGGAAAATGAGACGGCCGGATCCGCCTGCCCGGTAAATCCACATCCCGCAATCAGCAGGAGCACGACGGAAAGACCGATAAACTTCGTTCCAGTTCTGACCATGGATTCGGACTCCGCGCCTGCGGTGATTGGTCTGTTCGTTGCCCACGCCTCTTCCATCCTGTTAACTATAGCACGGGTCAAGGTGGATTCAAAGCTGTTTATGGAATGCGTACCCCGCTCAGAAGTCCATCCATTTGCCGCGGTCGAGTGACCGGTACTGTATGGCTTCGCCCACGTGTTCCGCGTTGATCTCATCCGCACCGGCCAGGTCGCCGATGGTTCTGGCGACTTTCAGAATACGATCGTAGGCCCTGGCGGAGAGACCCAGACGGGCGATGGCGCTCCGCAACAGGTCGTGGGCGCTTCCGTCCATACTGCAATGGCGGCGAAGATCGCGGGGCGTCATGTGCGCGTTGCCAAAGGAGCCGGGATGGTTGGAAAAACGTGGCAACTGGCGTTCCCTGGAGCGGTTGACCCGATCTCTGATTCGATCGGACGGTTCACCGCCGGAACGGCCGCTGAGGAGCCCGTACGGTACCGGGGGAACCTCGACGTGCAAATCGATCCGGTCGAGCAGCGGTCCGGAAATCCGGGACATGTATTGATGAATCCGGTTGGGCGGGCAGATGCATTCGTGGGCCGGATCGCCGAAGTATCCGCATGGACAAGGATTCATGGCGGCGACCAGGGTAAATCGAGCTGGATAGGCCAGCGACCTCGAAGCGCGTGAAAGATTGACCTTTCCGTCTTCGAGGGGTTGCCGGAGCATTTCCAGCACGTGCTTCCGGAATTCGGGCAGTTCATCCAGAAAGAGCACGCCGTTGTGTGCCAGGGACACCTCTCCGGGCTTAGGATTCCTCCCGCCGCCGATCAGTCCCGCCTCCGTAATGGTGTGGTGAGGCGCACGGAAGGGCCGGGAGGTCACCAGGGAGGAGAACGCAGGTATCCTGCCCGCCACGCTATGTATCCGGGTAGTCTCCAACGCTTCCGACAGGGTGAAATCGGGAAGTATGGACGGCAAGCAGCGGGCAAGCATCGTCTTGCCCGAACCCGGTGGGCCGATGAGCAGCAGATTGTGTGATCCCGCGGCAGCTACTTCTATGGCGCGTTTCGCGTGATCCTGTCCCTTTACTTCGGCGAAATCGAATGGATACTCCCCGGTGGACGAGAGGAGTTGACCGGCATCGCGGCGGGACCGGACAAAACCGGTTCGTCCCTGGAGGAAGCGGGCCGCGGATTCCAGAGTCGGTACGCCGTAAACGTCGATGTCGCGGGCCATTGCGGCCTCATCGGCGTTCTCGCGCGGAACAATCACCCGGCGCGCGCCCAGACGCCGCGCCGCAAGCGCGACGGATAGTGCGCCTATGACCGGCCGTAGGGCGCCGTCCAATGACAATTCGCCCAGCAGAACCGTATCTTCAAGGGACTGGATTGGCAACTGCGCCGACGCGGCGAGAATGCCGACGGCGATGGGGAGATCGAAGGAGGTACCCGCCTTCCGCACGTCCGCGGGTGCAAGGTTGATGGTGATCCGCCGGTACGGATAGCTAAAACCGGACTGCTTGATTGCGGCCATCACGCGATCCTTGCTTTCCCGTACGGCGCTGTCCGGAAGCCCGACGGTGGAAAAATGAGGGAGGCCGTTGGTGATATGGGTTTCCACGGCTACGTGAATAGCGTCGATGCCCAGCACGGCGCCACTTGAGACTCTAGATAGCAAACTATTCCCTTTCCGATTCAGGCTGCGTCACGCATGCCGGCCGGCCGGTCCGGAAACGCGGCATCGCAGCCGTCGCACTTCTGTTACAGTCGGAAAAGCCGGCCGGAATCTCGTTCACCGATGCAATCTCGACGATTTCTGATTTCTATTGCGACGAAGTCCCGGGCCGCATATATTATCAGACTTGTTTTTCGGTGAGGTTGATCCGTTGTCCACAATCAAAGACAATCTGGTCCGGGTGTACGACCGTATATCCAAGGCTGCCGAACGAACCGGCCGCGAGGCCTCGTCCGTTCACCTCATAGCGGTATCGAAGACCAAGCCCCTTGCGATGATCGAAGAAGCCCTGCGGGCAGGTATCACGGATTTCGGTGAAAACAGGGTGCAGGAAGCGCTAGAGAAGGTCCGCCCGGAAGATGGCGCCACGTGGCACATGATCGGTCCGCTGCAGCGTAACAAGGCGAAGTCCGCCGTGCGGATTTTCGACATGATCCACTCTGTCGACCGCCTTTCGCTCGGACAGGAACTGGACCGGCGTCTCCAGGCCGCGGGAAGGACCATGCCCGTGCTGATTCAGGTCAACACGTCGTCGGAGGAGACGAAGGCAGGCGTGGAGCCTGACCGCGCGCTGGAACTCGCGGAGCAGTTGTCCGTACTTTCCGGGCTGTCCGTCAGGGGACTGATGACGATCCCCGCCTACTCGCCCGATCCTGAAGATGCCCGTCCTGCTTTCCGGCTGCTTCGGGATACGCGAGACCGCATTGCGTCCGCCGGCGTCACCGGCATCGGCATGGACGTTCTCTCCATGGGCATGTCCCATGACTTTGAAGTAGCCATTGAAGAAGGCGCGGATATGATTCGGGTTGGTACGGCGATTTTCGGCGCGCGCCCGGCGTGACGCGGCACCGACCCGGCATGGAACGGGACTCTGCATGGGACTGATCGAGTTAATCATTAACATATACATGCTGGCCTTCGGAATCCGCCTGTTCATGCCCGCTGCGAGTCCTTTCAGCGAGAATCCGATCCAAAGGGGCCTGTACACCGCGACCGAACCCGTACTGCGGCCGATTCGCCAGATCATCATGCGCGGCGAACCCCGTTTCGACTGGTCGCCCGTCTTTGCCATTCTTCTGCTCGTCGTAGTTCAGGGAATGCTCGCGACAGTCGTCATGGGCGTCTCTTTGACCGCGGCCATGACTTCCGGGTTGCTGGATGTATTCGATTTTTCAGTACGGGTGCTGGCCATCCTGTTCCTCGGCGCTTTTTTCATCTCGATCGAGTCTCCGTTCGCATTCAGCCAGTCCGGGCACATGATGCACAATATCGCCCACTTCTTCCTTGCCCCTATCCGCCGTTTCACCGGCTACCGAATCGGTCGCGCGGACGTTTCCGCCCTGCTGGGCATCGTGCTCCTGGGTGTTCTGCACGGCATGGTATTTTACCAGGTCGGCGCGCTGGCGGCACAGGCGGCCGGTTCGGCGGCGGGGATGATCCTCGGAAGCATCGTCTACGTGATCGACTTCATATTCGACGTGCTCTTTATCGTGATACTCGTACGCGCGGTGCTCTCGTTCTTCAACCCGGACACGAGCAACGCGCTCTTTCAGATGCTCATCCTGTACAGCGATCCCATACTGGAGCCGATACGCAGGTTACTTCCGACGACGTACGGTATCGATTTTTCGCCGTTGATCGCTATCCTGATCCTCAGGTTTGTCCAGGTGAGTCTCCTGCCCCTGTTGCTTCGGATCTGACCGGAGCGCAAAAAAGAAATAGAGGTGATGCATGAACATAAATCCGGATGAAATACGGAGTCAGAAATTCAAGACACGTTGGGTCAGTGGATATGATATGGATGAAGTGGAGGCTTTTCTGAATGCTACCGCCGCCGCGCTCGAATCGCTGGTCAAGGACAATGAAACGCTGCGCGGCCAGGTGGCGAAGATGGATCACGAGCTATCCGATGTCGGCAGGCGGCGGAAACTGCTCGAAGACGCCCTGGTGTCGGCGCAGCGGGTCATTCACGACATGAAGGCCAATGCCATGAAGGAAGCGGAGAACGTGTTGAAGGAAGCGGAAAACCAGGCGGACCGCTGGATCTCCGATGCGAATAACCAGGTCGCCGAAATCAAGCGGGAACTCCGTGAGCTCACTTCCTTGAGAAAAGATTACGAGGTTAAATTCCGGATTCTGCTCGAATCTCACCAGGAACAGCTCGACACCATGCTGAGCATGAAGAAAGAAAGCGGCGAGAACCAGACGCTGGACCCCGGTCCGCAGTCCCAATCGGCCCGAGTTCCGTGATTCACTCGATATCCAGGGGTGACTTGCGCAGCAGGATGACCTACGACCGTGTTACTATGCTGGCCGGCAGGATGGAAAGACATCTGCGGGGCAACAGAATTGTCGGCCTGATGCTTCCCCGTGAATCATCGCATGCCTTTAACTGGAAGGAAGTGAAGACGTCCGGATCCTGGTCGCCCTTTGAGACGGTATACCGGGCTGGACCGGTGGTGCTTCCCTTCCTCGGATTCGACCTGGAACCGGAACGCAGAATCGATGCGGTGCGGGTCCTGCGTATTTTGCGCGCAGAGAGCCTGGTAATCGCGGCAGGCTGTACCGCACTGAATAACGAATACGAAGCTGGTTCTTACGTGCTTGTGGACGATCACGTAAACTGCACAGGCGAGAGCCCGCTGCGGGGCCCGAACGACGAACGGCTGGGTCCCCGTTATCCCGACATGAGCGAACCCTATGACGCGCTCTGGTCGTTCAGACTGAGGAGCGGTGCGGCATCGATGGGCCTTGACTTGCGGAGCGTTGTGTATGGCCGGATCGGCGGGTCCACGGCCGGTGACGATCCGTCTACGTGGTTGCAGTCGGGTATCGATGCGGGAATAGATGTGGTCGGCGAAGGATTGCTGGATGAAGTGATCGCGGCCGTGCATTGCGGTTTGCCGGTCGCCGCGGTGGGGGTCGTTGAAAAGTGTTGGCCGGTCGACGAAAATGTCTTATTTTCGTCGATACCCGCGCAAAGTGAGGTATACGGAAGGCTGGCGGAGATCATCAATCAATGTCTTCTTTGTCGTGGAGGTATGGATGACGGGTGAAGATTTGAATCGATTCGAAAAGCTCCTGCTCGAGAAACGTGAAACCCTGTTGCATGAGCTGGGCTATTTCGGTGACAAGACGATAAATTCCGCTGCGCGCGATGTCGCGGGCAGCTATCCTTTCTCGGAACACCCGGCAGACCAGGGCACCGAGTCCATGGAGCAGGAACAGGCCTATGATCTCGCCTCCCGGGAGGGCAGATTCCTGTTTCATATCGACGAAGCCCTGGAGCGAATCAAGAACGGCGCCTACGGCCTATGCTACGTGTGTAACAGTGATATCGGCAAGGCGCGGCTCGAGGCCGTACCCCACGCCCGGATGTGCATTGAGTGTAAATCCAAAGAAGAACGAGGTCTGATCTAACATCTCCAGACTGCAAGCATTGACAAAGCCGGCCGTCGTCTGCGCCGTCATCCTGATCCTGGACCAGATTACCAAGATCGCCGTTCAGCAGGGGATGGCGCTGCACCAGTCCTATCCCCTCCTTGGGGAAATGGTCCAGTTGACCTACATACGGAATCCAGGGGCCGCGTTCGGAATCACGCTGGGCGGCCGATGGATCTACCTGGTTCTGTCGGTCATTGCCTGTGTGGTCATGCTCTATTACCTTTTAAGGCTTCCATCCGCCGAGCGGTGGGGCCGTTATGCCATGATGGGCATCCTGGGCGGCGCCGTTGGCAACCTGATCGATCGCGCGCTCTATGGCGAGGTCACGGACTTCATAGATATCGGGATGGGAGCGTACCGATGGCCCGTATTCAACGTGGCGGACACTGCCATTACCATCGGAATCATCCTGCTGTTCACCCGGCTGCCCGCGATCAACCGGATCCTGAACGATGAAGCGCCTTCCGGATGACAGCGAGGGATCCATCGTCGAGACCGTGGTGCCCGCCGCGCAGTCCCAGAGGCGACTGGACCAGTATCTTTCGGATACGGACCTGCCGGTAACCCGGTCGAAGATTCAGCGCTGGATTCGGGCCGGTGCGGTTTCGGTCAACTCGATCGTCGTCGAGAAGTGCGGACACGGTGTTTGCGAAGGCGACGTCGTCATCGTGACCGTACCCGATCCCCCTCCTTCTACCGTGGAACCGGAGTCCATCCCGCTGGACATCGTCTATGAAGACGAAGCGTTCCTGGTCGTGAACAAGGCGGCGGGCATGGTCGTACATCCCGCGTATGGACATTCGCGTTCTACGCTGGTAAATGCGTTGCTGCACCACTGCAAGAGTCTGAAGCGGTTTGACGATCCCGTCCGGCCGGGAATCGTGCATCGTCTGGACAAGGATACGTCCGGCCTGATGATCGTGGCGAAACGCGAAGACGCCCATGCGTCTCTTTCCCGCCAACTGGCCGAGCGCCGCATCAAGCGCGGATATACCGGGCTGGTGTGGGGCCAGTTCGCCGAGTCTTCAGGTACGGTAGACGCGCCGATCGGCAGGCATCCACGGTACAGACAACGGATGGCCGTAGTGGAAGTGGATCGAGGCCGCCGGGCCGTAACCCACTTCCGAGTACGTGATTCCATGGAGGACGGGACGTTGCTGGCCCTGGCGCTGGAAACCGGCCGTACCCACCAGATCAGGGTCCACCTTGCCCATCTGGGCCATCCCGTCATCGGGGATCCTGTCTACGGGGGAAGGATCAAACGGCTGGCCCGTATTGCTCCTCGGCGCCGTCCCCGGTTGCGCATGATGCTGGATATCCTGAAGCGGCAAGCGCTACATGCATCCGAACTGGAGTTTATTCATCCCTACTCGGGCCGGACCCATACCTTTAGTGCGCCTGTGCCTGACGACATGCAACAGGCTGTCGCCTTACTGTCGGACCGCATCTGATCGATCGACCCCGATCGAACCAGAAGGTCCGGAAACCGCCCGCTGACTCGGGGCACACAGCACCTACATCCCATGCTGGAACCAAATATCGTAGAAGCGCGATCGGACATCCTGTGGCACCGCGTGGTCGAGGGCCTGACCCGGATGACGGCCGCAACGGGCGAAGCCGACCTGTCCGACGCCATCGAAGAAATCACGCTGGAGCTGTCCGGCGCGGAAGTCTGCCGATTCTTCATGGTGGACTGTGACTCGAACCGGATCGTCTTCGAAACGGCAGGTTGCGGGTTTTTACAACCGCTTGAGGAGCGGGAAGTTGAGTTATTGCTGTCCTGGCTGCGACCGCAGCCGAGTACCCGGTTGATCGAGGACGTACAGCAATTGGACTGGCCCCTGCGCGCCATGACTGACCGGAATGCCCTCTCCGGCCATGCCGTGCTGTTTCATCACCAGATCGACGACCGGTTTCACTGCGTACTGCTTGCGGTCATGGATTCCGGTCAGACCGAATTCGATTCCGAACGCCTTGAAGTCACCATTTCTCTGGCGCGCCACGCGGGCTACTCGGTCACGCGCCTTTTGCATTTCAAGCTGGCCCGTCAGCAGATGATTCACCGAACCGCCCTGTACGAGGTGGGAAAGCGGATCAGCAGTTCGCTGGACCTGAACGAGGTGCTGAACCTGATCATCGATGCGCTGCAGACCGTGGTGCCCTACGACGCGGCGGCCATCTTTCTTCTCGACGAAGACCGGAACGCGGTGGTCGAACGGACCATCAGGGGATATTCAACGGATCAGGACGCGATCAACCTGAAAATGGGCGAAGGCATCAGCGGATCAGCGGCCGAGACGGGCCGGGCGATCATCGTGCCGGACGTGTCCAGGGACGATCGGTACCTGCAACACCGGCCGGGCACCAAATCGGAAATGGCCGTGCCTATACTTTCCGGAGATCAGGTGATCGGGGTCTTCAACATCGAAAACGACAAGGCAAACGCTTACAACGTGGAAGCCCAGTTCCTGCTCGAGGCCTTCGCTTCCCAGGCAAGTATCGCAATACAGAACGCGCGCCTGTTCGAGGACGCGCGCCGGAGCCGGTTGCTGGACAGGGAACTGGAGGTCGCCGGTGAGATCCAGCGCGCCCTTTTGCCGCGCGCCGTGCCTGAAGTGCCCGGCCTTTCCCTGGCCGTATTCAGCGAGCCCAGCAGGGAGGTCGGGGGCGACTTCTACGATTTCATCCCCTTTTCGGACAAGCAACTGGGCGTAGCCGTGGGCGACGTGGTCGGCAAGGGCATTCCCGCCGCGCTGACCATGGCTTCGCTCTACACGTCATTCCACGAATTTGCCAATTACTACGTGTACTTGCCGAGTTACGTAATCGGGCACGTCAACGAGGTCCTGTACGAGGTCACGTCCGCGGACCGTTTCGCCACCCTGTTCTACGGGATAGCGAACCTGCAGGAAAACACCTTCGTCTACTGCAATGCCGGCCATCCGCCGCCCTTGCTGTGCAGGAAATCCGGGGAAACGGTCAACCTCTACACCGGGGGCCTGATCGTGGGTTCCTTCGACTATGCGAGTTTCGAGGACGGACGCGTGTTCCTGGACGAAGGCGATGTCGTGGTCCTGTATTCCGATGGCCTCATTGAGAAATCCAACGACAGGGACGAGATCTTCGGGATCGACCGGCTGGAGCAGGCGATCAAGGACTGCCATGCATGCCCGGTCGAGGAGATCCGGGATCATGTGATTGAAGTGTGGCGCGCCTTCGTGGGTGGCGACATCCAGGACGACGACACGACGATGATTGTCGCAAAGAGGGAACAGTGACTTTCAAGGGATGACCGGGCGGCGGGTATGACCGGCCATCCAGGGTTTCACGCACCAGAAACAGCGGAGGACTGCACATGGGCGTTCGTATTGGTTTTATAGGAACCGGCGGCATAGCGGGCATGCATCTGGGGCTCTTGCCGGATATCGATCGGGCCGAACTCGTGGCGTACGCGGATATCTCGATCGATCGCGCGCAGGCGGCGGCTGACCGGTGCGGCGGCCGCGCATACGGCGACTACCGCGAGATGCTGGACAGGGAAGAGCTGGATGCCGTGTACGTATGTCTCCCGCCCTTCGCCCATGGCGAGCCCGAGTTGGCCGTGCTGGAACGCAACCTCCACCTGTTCGTCGAGAAACCGCAGGCGCTGGACGTGGATACCGCGCGGGTTATCGCGGCGAAGGTCGAGGAAAGCGGGGTGCTCTCCTGCGTCGGATACAACTGGCGGTACCTCGACATAACGCAGAAGGCGCGGGAGCTGTTGACCGGCGTTCGCCCGGCCCTGGCCTATGGATACTGGATCGGCAACACGCCCGGCTCACCCTGGTGGCGCGTAAAATCCAAGTCAGGTGGACAGATCGTGGAGCAGACCACGCACGTGTACGACTGCGCGCGGTATCTCATGGGCGACGTGGTCAGCGTATACGCCGCGGGTACCAAGGGCCTGATGGAAGACTTGCCCAATTACGATGTGGAGGATGCCAGCACCGTATCGCTCACCTTCGCGAGCGGCGCCGTGGCCACGATACTCTCGTCCTGTGTCGCCGAACAGGGTTATGGTACCGGACTCCAGGTCATCGCCCGCGGATTGACGGTCGAGATCGTGCGGGGAGAACTCGTGGTCGTACGGGAAGATGAAACGGTAAGGTACCCGGGCCGGAACAACCCCTACCAGCTTGAGAACGAACTCTTCCTGCAGGCCGTCGAAGAAGGGAATCCGTCCCTGATCCGGTCGGCTTACGGAGACGTGGTCGACAGTCTGGCGGTCACGCTTGCGGCGAATGAATCCATGGAGACGGGCGAGGTCGTCCGGCTCGGATAAGAAATGCGGAGGAACCACAGAAAGAAACGCTGAGGAACCGCTCGGACTGCTCCTCAGCCCAGGTAGCGCTTGAGGTTTTCGAGCCCGATGCGAACGCCGTCGACGGGATGTTCCATGCCTTCGAATTCGATGGAAAGCACGCCATCGTACCCGTGCCGCGATAGCACCTGCAGACACGAAGCCAGGGGTACTTCGCCGTGGCCGACGACAGCTCCCTTCAGATAGTTGCCTCCCCGCGTGCGGAACCATCCCTCGCCGGGATCGGGCGCCGTGCCCGGCTTGGTGTGGAAGTCCTTGGCGTGGACGTGAAAAGCATACGGGATCAAGCGTCCCACGGCGCTGTCCGGCGGTTCATCCACGCACAGGAAGTTGCCCATGTCGATGAGCACACCGAAATTCTCGTGATTTACCGCGTTGACCAGTTTCTCCACGCGATCGCTGTCCTGGCAGAACAACCCGTGATTCTCCACCATGGTACGGACACCCAGGTCCGCGGCAAACTCCGTGACCGCCCGGATCGCCGGCACGAGAATGGCAAGGGCGTCGTCGAATGAACGTTCGCCGGGACGGTTTCCCGGAAACCCCCCGGTGGCGTCGTGGCGCATGCCGGGCGCACCGAGCAAGTGGGCGATACGCACCTCGTCCTTCACCCGTTCAACCTCGACGTCCCGGTTTCCTTCGCTTCCGTTGATGAAATCCGCTCCGACCGTGTAGTTGGCGATGGGCAGACCCGCCTCGTCGCAGGCCGCGCGCAAGTCCGGGGCATACTGCTCGAATGGCTGGTCCCCGGGCGGGTTCAGCGAGGAGAATTCGATCACGTCGAATCCGAGTTCCGCCGTCTGGCGGACCGCGTCGAATTCCGTCATCGCGCCGCTTCGAATCAATCTGCTGTAACTGTATGAACTCACCCCGATCTGCATGGAACTCCCCTGTAATGAAATGTGTCTCGAGTGTGTCTCGCATGTACGGACGACCGGGCACGAGGCGATCTTTCGCCACGTCACTGATCAAGGGCCAGCGGCCGGTTCACGATTCTGCAACCACCGGCTTCCGTACGGTGTTTTCGTATTCGGCAAGGACTTCCGCTACCGGCGGCGCATCGGGAAAGAATGAAAGAATGCGCAGCAGCACGTTGTCCAGCATGATATCGGGACACGAAGCGCCGCAGGTCAGGATAATGTCCACGGGCCGGGCGGCCGGGAGCCAGTCGATGGTGGCGAGGATCGATTTGGATTCCAGGTCGAAGTGGCGGATCTGCCTGTCGGAGAGGATGTCTTTGCTGCTGTTGATGAAGAAGGTGCTGATCGTTTCCCCGCAAAGCTCTACGAGATGAGAAGTGTTGGACGAGTTGTAGCCCCCGACGACAAGGGCGACGTCCGCCCCCTTGTCAATCATGGCGTAGGTGGCATTCTGATTTTCGTTGCTGGCGTAGCACAGGGTATCCGAGGTATCGGCGAAATGATCGGATATAAGTTCGGTGCCATGCCGTACCTCCAGCGCTTCTCTGATTAACCGCGCGATTTCATGGGTCTCGCTGGCGAGCATGGTAGTCTGGTTGATTACGCCGACCCGGTTCAGATGAATATCAGGATCGAATCCCTTCGAACAGTTTTCACCGAATACTTCGAAAAACCGGTCCCGGGTTGATCTCCCCGTGATGATATCGGCAAGGAGAAGGGTCTCCTCCCGGTTACGCACCACGACGGTCGGGGCCTGCTGGATACTGTGGGAGAAGGTCGCGCGCGTCTCTTCGTGCCGGGGTTTCCCGTGAATGACGACCGTAAATCCCTGCTGGCCGATCTGTCCGCCCCGGGTCCAGACCTTCTCGACGAAGGGACAGGTCGTATCGTAGGTGCAGAAGTCGATCCCCCTGCGCGTCAGCATCTCCTTGATCTCCACCGTAGTGCCGAACGCGGGAACGACGACCAGGTCGTCGGGGGTCAATTCGTCCCAGGGTATGAGCTGTTCGCCCAGCGTCGTATGAATGAACCGGATGCCCCGGGACTGCAGGTCCGTGTTGACATTCGGATTGTGTATCATCTCGCTGAGCAGGAAAATCCGCTTGTCCGGGTGTTCCTCCAGCGTCTTGTATACGATTTCGATCGCGTTTTCCACGCCGTAGCAGAAACCGAAATGCCTTGCGAAGACGAACCGGACGCTGTCGAAATCCAGAATGGAGGGCGACAGGTCCTTTTTCTTGGGATCGACCAGTCTCCGGCCCTGCTTGATCCGGGCGGTAATCTCGCTTTTATAGAAATTGGGAATATCGAACTTGCGCGCCATCTCTAAGCCCTTGTGGATATGGCCTTTACCGGTACTTCAATTTAACACGGAGAGAACGAAAGGGCAACTGTTTTGACCACCGTGCGGCTAGATACGGTGGGCCAGGGTTTCGTCGATGTGCTTCTTCAGATACACCGTGAATGGCGTGCCGCCGGTGCCGACGTGGCCCTTGGATTCCTTCTGTCCCGGTTTGAGCACGTACATCGCAGCGTACTCGATATGCAGCCGGCGGAATTCGTAAAGGGCTTCCACTGCCGCGTTGTAGGATTTCCGCAGCCCCGGCAGGTCGGACTTCCGGCCCAGAACGTGCGCCTTGGCGGACGGTCCGCCTTCCACTATTTCGATGAAATGGCGGTCCTGGACGGGCATGTAGTCGCGCATTTCCATCAGGTACGCCCGCATTTCGTCGTACCCGTGGTCTATACCGAGAAACCCGTCCACCGCGTAAATGACCGCGCTCTGCGCCCCGGTTTCGCCGCGGAACTGCCGGGGCTTGCCTTCGTAAGCTTCCACACCCGTATACACCATGCCTTGGGGCAATTCAGGGTTGTTCTTCCAGCCGAACATGTACGGCCTGACCCGGTGATAGTACGTATTCGGATCACACCGTTCCGTCATCCGCTCCAGGATCGACCGCATTTCGCGTAGCGTTTCGGCCACGGCGTCCAGGCAATGCGCGACCCTTTCCGATTCGCCCCGCAAAATCGCATCCTGGCCGGGGATCAGCATGGAGAGTGCGCGGCCCGCGACGGCCTCGATGTGCACGTGTATGGTGACGAACCATTCTTCGTCCATGCCGCCGAGGAAATTTAGCAACATGCGCAGATTGCCGACTTCGACGGGGCCTTGCTGGTCGAACCTTCGCCAATTGTACATGACCTGGGAGGCGTAGGTCAGCATGGGAGGTCGTCCGAGCCTGCAGGCCACGCCGTGCCAGGCCTGGGCCAGGTTCCGGGGGATCGCCGTGGCCACCGGATGATCGGGGGCGAAAACGTACATGTTGGCCAGGAAGGACAGCAGGCTCAAGGACCGTTCATGCTCGGCGAGGGTATCCAGCCGGTCGACCGCGAATGGAGACAGATCCTCTATAACGGGGCGTATATGCCGCGTCAGGGCCAGCTTGGGCAACACGTCGCCGGTCTGTTCCCATTCCTCGAAAAGCTCGGGCAGGCGGGGAAGCGGATCCTCAGGAGGCAGGAACCCGAGGGTGAAGTCACGCGTCCCGGGTGACATCAAAGCGGCGTAGAGGGGATCCACCACTTCCTGTGTCATGGGAGACCATCCGGGTATTCCTCACGCCGAGAGAACCGGCTTTTCGTCAGGCTGCGAACCGGCTCTTCGTCAGGCCGCGAACCGGCTCTTCGTCAGGCCGCGAACCGGCTCTTCGTCAGGCCGCGAACCGGCTCTTCGTCAGGCCGTGATTTGAAAGTCCTCGGCGTTCGGATCGTACTCGTCGAACAGGTCTTTTTTGGCGTAGTCCGCGGGGATATCGCGGTATACCTCGAAGGGAGGATCGGCCTTGAATCGATCCGCATCGGTCAATCCGGACACCTCGCCGTTCCGGACGAGATGCACATTCACTTCGCCGATCGAGGGCGGACAAAGTCCCCGTTCGATCCCGACCTGAAGATAGACCAGGTTCGGCGGCTCGAAGCCCATGAGATGGGCCGCCACCAGGTCTACCGCGGCCATGGATTCACCGGCGACGGCGAGACCGGTGGGAAAGTTGCGGCCCTGGTAGAAGGCGTTGCCGTCTCGTCCCACGATGCCCTCAACCAGGTTGAAATCGGGCCGGCACGCCAGGAAGACGTCCCAGTGCATGTGCGCGATGGTCCGCTGCCACGCCTCGTGGTCCTCCTCGCGCATCCATTCCCGTCCCTGCTTTCTCCTGTCGTCCCGTCCGAACGTGGCGCGCCACGCGTCAGAGCACAGGTGCCGTTCCGTGACCGGTATCATGATGCCCTGCTGGTTCTTGCCACACAGGGTGACCACGCCCAGGTTGTGGGTCTTCAGTTTGGGAACATTGACGTAGAACACGTTTTCCGATGCCGCCCAACGGGATATCCCGATGTTGTGGAGCTGTACCGTGCCGCCCGGCATCACGCGCACGTTGCCGTAGTCCGCCAGTTCGAGCAGCCGCACGCGCTTCTCGCGCGCCATCTCCGTGTAGCCGCTCCGGGCCCAACTCAGGTCGCGTTGCGTCTTCGAAGTCAGCCGGCTTGTCGCTTCGCCGACGTAGAGTCGTTCGTGGGGCACACCCGCTTCCTCGACGAAGTAGTCGACCATACCGCCCACGAAGGCCGGATGCGTAACGATTCCACTGTTGCGCGGCGCTCCCGCCGTGACATTGGGCTTCATCATCACGGCGCGGTTTCCGGGATCAATGTCCAGCGCGCGCAGCATCTCACGGGCCGGGGTGGCGAAGGCGGCGTCGTTCAACGCGTCTTCGCCGTCCAATCGGGTTTTCGAAATGTAGACATCGGGTTTGGACATGCTTTCGTCCTTCATTTGGTGGTGGCCGGACCCATCGATATCATACGGTCAGTATGGGACCGTATCATTCAGAACTCCCGAGAGCCGCCGCGTCCGGATTTGCCCTGGTTCATACGCAATAATGGTGTAACGCTCACGCCCACCGGCTCATGGTGACTTTCTGGCGAGTATAGAAAGCGAAACCTTCCTTGCCCTGCATGTGCAGGTCGCCGTAGAACGAGCCGTTCCAGCCCGAGAAGGGGAAGAACGCCATGGGCGCCGGAACGCCGACGTTGATGCCCACCATCCCGGCGCTGACCCGGTTTTTAAAGGTCCTGGCGGCCTTGCCGTCACCCGTGAAAAGGACCGCGGCATTGCCGAATCCGCTCTGATTGCAGGCTTCGATGCCTTCATCCAGGCTGTCGGTGCGAATCACGGAAAGCACCGGACCGAAAATCTCCTCCCGGACGATTTTCATGCTGGTGGCGGCATCATCGAATATCGTGGGCCCCAGGTAGAAGCCTTCCGGCGTTTCCGGCACTTTAACGCCTCGGCCGTCCCGATAAAGCGAGGCGCCGTCCGCCAGGCCCGAGGCGATGTAGCCATGTACCTTGTCGAGATGCTGGCGGGTGACGACCGGCCCCATGTCCGCCGCCGGTTCCCGGTCCGTCGGTCCTACCTTCATTTCATCCAGCGCTTCGCGCAGCGGAGGCAGCACGCGCTGTGCGGCCTCCTCCACGGCCACGGCCACACTGCCTGCCATGCATCGCTCCCCGGCGCAGCCGTATACCGAGCCGATCAGGGCATCCACGGTGAAGGCGGGGTCCGCGTCGGGCAGGATAACCATGTAGTTCTTGGCGCCTCCGGCCGACTGCACGCGCTTGCCATGGGCGGTAGCGGTCTGGTAGACGTGCCTCGCCACGGGGGAAGATCCGACGAAGGAAACTGCGTCGATATCCGGGTGCGCGCACAAGGCGTTTACCACGTCCACGCCGCCGTGGACCAGGTTCATCACCCCGGGCGGCAGGCCGGCTTCATGGAGCAGTTCCACGAGCCGTATGGCGGTGAGCGGTACTTTCTCGGAAGGCTTGAGGACGAAGGTGTTCCCGCAGACGATGGCGATGGGATACATCCACATGGGCACCATGGCGGGGAAGTTGAAAGGGGTGATCCCCGCGCAGATCCCCACGGGCTGGCGTATGGTGTCGCAATCGATCCCGCTGGCGATCTGCTCGAGCGAATCGCCCATCAGCAGGATAGGCGCACCGCAGGCGAATTCCACAACTTCGATACCGCGGCGCACCGAACCCCGGGCTTCTACCAGGGTCTTGCCATGCTCACGCGTTACCAGGCGGGACAGCGCTTCGAAGTTCTCTTCGAGTAGATGCACATAGCGGAAGAGGATCCGCGCCCGGTCGACGACCGGGGTCTCGGACCAATCGGGCAAGGCCGCACGAGCTGCCCGGACCGCCGAATCGACCTCGGTTTCGCCGCACATGGGCGTTCTCGCGATGACGCTGCCGTCCGATGGGTTAAATACCGGTTCCGTCGCTACGTCGCCCGCGTCGGTCCAGTTGCCATCGATAAACAGGGGACAGGTGTTCACACCATTTTCGTTCATCTTACTCCTCAAAGGAAGTTGTACATGACCGCGCTCGATCTAACTCGAACCAAAAAGTCCGGATCAACCGACCGCCTCGGGCTTACCGCTCGCGGCCGACTTGTAGGCCGCCTCGGTCAGCTGTACCACGCGCAATCCACAGATGGGCGGCGCCTGCACATCCGCCTCGCCCTGAATGGCTTCGATGAAATTGTCGGCCGGCGGCTTCCCCCGGCCTGGGGTCTGCGGCAATCGTATATCCTCGCCCTTGCGGTGGACGAACAGCGGCTCCGACGCGCCGAAGCGCATCACGCCATCCGTACCGTAGAAGGTAAACTCCTCCCGCCATTCGGGCGACATGGACGTGTAGGAAAGGTTGCCGACGGCGCCGTTCGTGAACTCCACCGAAATGGCCGTATTCACGTCGACCAGCGCGCCTTCCCGGTTGATGAGGGCGTGGACCGACTTCGGTTCCAGTCCGGTCGTCCACAGCAGGATGTCGTTGATATGGCTGCCCGTATCCATGAAATGGCCGCCGCCGGATAGCTCGGGGTCCGCGCGCCAGGACGCGCCGGGACTGAAGATCCCCAGGCAGTCCTGGGCGATGATGACGTGGACGAGCCGTACGTCGCCGA
>MKWU01000391.1_pt1 | contig 83999 bp, 94 predicted proteins | sample 809101 | NCBI WGS metagenome assembly MKWU01 (sample SAMN05860141, study PRJNA318959) | sponge metagenome | host: Aplysina aerophoba | place: Slovenia: Piran, Adriatic Sea, Gulf of Piran | collected 2013-05-07 | reverse complement strand
CCCACTCCGAGTATCGCTGCCAGGACCGGCCCAATCACCAATGCCTTCTTCGCCGTCAGCTTCTTAATCCTCGTCTTCATTTCTTCACTCCTTTCGTGTGAATGTATTCTTGATGCCTCACACGATATGGGTGAAATGTTGCAGAATTATGTTGCCTGCCTGGGATTTCCGGGGTCGGCAGATTCAGGTGCGATGACGCGTCTGCTAGATTTGGAGTGGCCCAACTCAGGCACGTATGATGAAGGAGTGCTGGAAGAGCGGGAGGATGCAGGTAGAATTCGGCAAGGCCGTTACCATCCGACCATTTCCATGTATTATTCCATGCCGGGGGACAGACCCATACGGGGAATGGATGTCCCGATGGTACCTTGAAGGGCGGAGTCATCCGGGCGCAGGCAAACGCAATACTATCGCCGTTGCCTGTCAGGAGGCTATTCTGCGCTGAGGCATAGTATAGTGCCTCCTTCTCCGTACCAGGATCCTAGTGAGATATGGTAGTTGTCGATGTGGTCGTATTTGGGGGAGTAGCTAGGACGCACATGGTCATGGCGAGAGATGAAGAAGTGCATCCGCCCGCGCTGACTGAATCGAAAGAACCCTCAGGTGGACTCGATTGACCGTGTCCGTCATCTCCCAGCAGGAGACGGAGCCGTCCGTCCTCACACCGCAAGTGTGAACGAATCCCGAGGTGACCGAGATGAATGAACCAGAAGGCGGGCTGGACTGACGACTCTCGTCATTTCTACCTTCTTCAGTATGGCTTGTGAGTAGGGAAACGTCAGTCAGCTCTTGCCTCGATGAGATACCTGGCTGAGAAGAAGTGCAGCCCCTTACCTGATTCCAGCCTGTTTTGAAGTGTGAACAGGGAGGGGAGATGCGTTTGTACCGTGAAGTTCGGGACTAGCCAGGGGACTGCCTTGAGGTAGTAGACGATCGCGCCTACGTCGGTGAAGGACAGGTTGCCCTGCCAGTTCTGGGCGTCCACTACGGTCAGGCCTGCTGATTCCAGCAGTGGCAGGTATTTCTCAGGGGTGGAGTCGGGCCACTGGGGTTTTGCGTCGAAGACCTCCTGAAGGTCCCATGCTGATGTTCCGTGAACCTGCTGCGTGAGGAATGTGCCGCCGCCGGCGAGCACGCGGGCGACCTCGCTGGAATTGAAGGCGGCGTGACGGTTCAGGATGAGGTCGAATTCGTTGTCAGCAAAGGACATCGGGGCGATGTTGGAGACCGATTCTTTGACGACCTTAGCACCGAGAGGGGAGAGCTGTTTCGTGGCAAGCTCGAAGTTCGGCTGATAATCCTCCGTCGCGACTACCTTTTGGGGCCAGTGCCGGTGGAGGCCCAACAGCTTCTCTCCGCCGCCGGTTTCGAGATCAAGCACGGACGAGGACTGTCGCATAATCTCAGCGGCGCGGTCGAGATATGACCAGGGGGGCTGTCCTTCGGTCATTCGACCGTCGAGGTAGGAGAAGTCCCAACCTGTGAAGGGTTGGCGCTCCTCGTGAAGCCAAGATTCGATTAGTTCGGTGCGGTTCATTTGTGGAATTGGGGGATTATATGTATGGCGACGATAGGACGGATGATAGCAGAAAAGTTGGTGGCTTCACTCGCCTTTATTCGGATTCCCAAGTGGGAATGGCACTACGGAAATTGAGCATATCGCAATTGACCGTCAGAGGCTGTCAAGCCTGTAAAGGAACTACAGAACAGCCAGACGGCGTGTCCTGACGATATTCTCTCGTGCCAAGCGACTTCTCTTTAGACGTATGTATCTCAAGGTGAAGTCTCCAGCAGATTGTTGCCATGAATGATCTCCAAAGGTTGGTCGGGCTCAGCTGCAACTATGGCAGCTCGAACAATCATAGTGACCACCGCCTTCTCAATGAATCGCGTCTCCTGCTGTGTAAGTGGTTGGCAGATGCCGGAATGGTGCCTCGCAAGGTCCCCACCTTTGTTTGAGGCGAGATTGCTGACCCGCTTGACTAATTTATGACTCATTCGGTGCTTATCTGCGGCGTGTTTGGCATTCGTGGCGAGCCGCCTGGTGAATACTTCAAAGCAGAAATAGGCCATAGAGGGCAAGGGTTCGCGCCCCTGGCGGTAGCCGATAAATCGGTTAAGCATGCTCTGAACGTCTGGATTGTCCAATTGCATCAGACGTTCAGGCGGGGGATTGGGGTATTGTCTGAACACCGTAACTGATGGGCTACTGAGTGCAATATTGAGCCTTATAGGGGAAGCCGAGGCCGTGATCACTCCTTGCTCGGGTCTGCGATCTACAATTACTGGCCGCATGAACCTCAAGGCGAAAGTATTAGGTCCTAATTCAAGCGAGGCAGTTAGCTCCCACTGACTAATAAATGGCTGAATTACCTCTTGTGCTTGTTTCAAAGTAGGAAAGTGTTCCTTTAGTTCAAAATAGGCTTCTTTTTCTTCAAGCCTGAGGCGAAAAGCAGCATATTCTGTTTCTACACAATTTGCGCGACTGTAGTCCGATGATTCGTCGTGGACCACCTCGTAAATCAGTGCTTCGACGTGTGGGTCATTCAAATTGGACTCCTGCTGACATTTAACCTTCCAGTAGAAAAGTGTTGGATAGCCCGCCGGTGTGGACGTGTAGTAATTATATCGTCAGTTACCTTGTTATGAATTGGGTGTGGCGACGGTGCGGGAGAGGGGGAGGATGGCGAAGATGATGGCTGCGAGGGCGAAGAGTGCGGCGATATAGTACATGGTGGCTGCCCAGCCCATTGTCTGGTAGATGCCTCCTGCGGCGACGGCGGATGTGGCGGACATAAGGAACGCGAGGCAGGTGATGACTCCTAGTCCGGTGGAGGCGACATCTCTGCCCACTACATCGAAGACGGTTGCGGTGAGGATGGGCTGGTCGGGGTAGAGGAACATGCCCAGCAGGGCGATGACTACGGTGAGCGAGATGCCTTGGTCGAAGGCTACCAGCGCCAGGGTCGCCAGGCAGGACCAGAGCAGCCCTGGAATCATGACCTGCTTGCGTCCGAAGCGGTCGGAGAGGAGGCCTGCCACGGGCTTTGCGGCTATGCCGGCGACTATCAGCAGGGCGATGTGAAATCCGCGCCATCCGGTGCTCATCCCAAGTTCGTTGCTGAGATACAGCGTAAGCACGGTTACGAGCGAGACTATGGTCATGGCACGGAGGCCGCGCACTACGGTCAGTCCCCACAGTACGGGACTTCTGAGGAGGCGTTGTGTCAATTCGACGCGGAGCGCCATTGTTGGGGAGGTGGCGGGTTCGGCTGAATCGTCGTCGCGCCCGATGTTACGAATTGCCCAGAGCGCGATGAATGCGAGGAAGAAGGGCGGCACGGCGTAGATGCTCAGCAAGCCGCGCCAGCTTAGGAACGCCAGCAGTGCTCCGGTCGCAAGGGGGCCGGCGACATCGCCGATGCCGCCGCCGACCCCGTGAATCGCGAGGGCGGTCCCCCTGCGGTCAGAGAAGTGATAGGAGAGTGATGCGGAGGCGGCCAGATGCCAGATGGAGTGCGAGGCTGCGACAATGCCGATGCCTAAGAGTAGCAGGGCGTAGACGGGGGAGACGCCAAGCGCGAGCGAGCCGATGCCGCCCAATCCCACGCATCCGGCGAGCAGCAGTCCCCAGTAGCGCTTGAGGATGTCAACTACGACGCCACCAGGCAGTGCGATCAGCCCTGAAGCGAGTTCGCGAGCGGACATAATGCCTGCTGCGCCGACGCTGCTGAGGCCGATTGCTGCCTGCACTTCGGGCAGCACCACGGCGAAGCTCTGCAAGATCCAGTGAAATGTGGCGTGGCCAGTGGCGAGGAGTGCAGGCTCGCCGCCGATGTTCTTGCGTTGGGTCGCCATCGAGACTTTCTTCTACTACATGGACTCAAGATACATGGACTCAAGGTCGGCAAGCGTCACAAGGTCAGCGTATAGCAGGGCGCGGACTTCGACATTTCTCTGCCCACCGCAGTGCCGCCGGATTGCCGTCTGCGCGTGAATGATGAGTTGGAACTTACACGTGCAGACGGAAGGCAAGACTAAAGGCAGGCGTTCTAAGCAACCTCTGCGCGTACTATTCTGTCGCGAAGGTCAGGTGGTGTAAAGTTCTGGTGGGCCCGCAGGGATTCGAACCCTGGACACTCGGATTAAAAGTCCGATGCTCTGCCAGGCTGAGCTACAGGCCCACAAGCGAACGAGAAACGCGTTGTACCAATTCTAAGTTGGGTTGGATGGCGATTCAAGGTTAATCGCTACGGCTGTTCCACGCTGGCTTCGGTTGGGGTGCTGAAGGGGTGCTCGGTGGGGAAGAGGCGTATCTGGTGCGGGGGCCAGTAGCGCACCCACGCCCTGCCAACTATGAATTCGAGCGGGACTGTGCCCCAGTCGCGCGAGTCATTGCTGTGCCTGCGGTTGTCTCCTAATACGAAGTAGGCGTTCGGCGGAACTTTGAGCGGCTCCATCTCGTCGAAGTCGTCAAGCTGGGCGTAGTCTTCCTGGATCTGCTCGCCATTTACGAAGGTGTGCCCGTCACGAATCTCGACGGTGTCGCCGGGGATGCCGATTACGCGCTTCACGAAGTCCCGCGACGGGTCGTTGGGGAAGTTGAAGATGACAACCTCTCCAGGCTGCGGCGGATGGAACGGGAAGATGGGGCTATCTTCGGTGAACTCGCCGCTCCTGACTGCGCCTTCGGCACCACTGTCTATGTTCAGATGACGATAGACGATCTTGTTCACGAGCAGGTACTGGCCAGGCGATAGGGTTGGACGCATGCTTGCGCCTTCCACCTGATATGTCTGAACCGCGAACTGTATGCCGACGAACAGCAGCAGCGATAGGATTATCGTCTCGATTATCTCTCGGATTACGGCGCGCATCAGACTCCGCGACCAGTTTTCTTCGCCCGGCGGCTAGGCATTGTCAAAGGAATTGTCGTATCTATTATAGCGTAAGAGGGTGCGGGCAAATATAATTCGATAGGCGCGAGGCGCAGGAATGCGGCATTTGCAAGTTGCTGTTTTCTATGAGGATTTCGGTGCTGACTGAATGAACATAGGCGACCTGGAGCTTATCAGGCGGAGCAAAGAGGGCGACCTCGATGCGTTCAACGAGATTGTTGCGCGCTATCAGAGGCAGGTCTTCAATACCGCCGCGCGCGTTCTGGGCGGCACCTCCCACGCGGACGATGCAACGCAAGAGACCTTCATCTCGGCATACCGCGCGATAGGCAGTTTCCGGGGCGTGAACCTTGCGCCGTGGCTGCTGAGAATCGCGAAGAACCAGTGCTACGATATGATTCGCTCGATGCGCCGCCGCCCCGCCGATTCGCTGGAAGAGAACCTTGCCAACCCTTCGTTTGTCCGGGCGCAGAGCGGCGGGAGCGCGGAAGACGAGACGCTGCGAAGCGAACTGGGGGCTGAGATACAGCGGGCGATACTGTCGCTGCCGGTTGATCAGCGGCTGGTCGTTACGCTCATCGATGTACAGGGCTTCAGCTACGAAGAGGCTGCCGAGGCTGCTGAGGTATCCATAGGAACGGTGAAGTCCCGTCTGAGCAGGGGAAGGGCGCGAGTGCGGGACCATCTGCGGGGGCTTGGGGAACTTTTGCCGTCCGAATTTCGTCAGACTATATGACGGAGAAGTCATGACCAATTTTTGGCAGAACAGGCGACACGCCGGTGTCCGAGCGCTGCTTTCCTCGTACATAGACGGGGAAGTGAGCGCATCGGAGGCTCGCCGCGTGGAGTCGCATCTGTCCGGCTGCGATGAGTGTTCTGCCGAGCTTGAGTCGCTGCGAGCGACTACGATGCTGCTGGGACGGCTGCCGCAATTGGATGCGCCGAGATCGTATGCTCTGACGGCGGCGGATGTGCAGGAAGTGTCGCCGCCGAGACGATTGCCTTCGTTTGCAGGCTTTACGGGCGGTTTGGCGACGGCGGGTGCGGCTGCGCTTGTGGTCGTGCTGGTGGTGGGCGTGGTGTTCCTGGCGCGTTTTGGGTTTACGGGGTCGTCGGCTGAATTTGCGGCTGCTCCAGCCGCTGCGCCCGCTGCTGCTGCGCCTGCACCAGCGGCACCACAGGCTCCGATGGCTGCTGCTCCCGCGCCTGCTGCTCCGGCACAACCGCAACCGGCCGCTGCTGCTCCCGCGCCACGAGCTCCTAGAGCGATGCCTGCGGCACCTGCTGCCGCTGCCGCGCCTGCGCCTCAAGTTGCCGCGCAAGCCGCGCGTGCTGCAGCTACCGTTGCACCTGCTGCCGCTCCTACAATTGCGCCGGCTCCCGCAATGGCAGATGCTCCTGCTCCTGCCGCGACTGAAGTACCTGGCACGCCTGCTGCTGCGATGATGATGTTGGAGGAAGTAGCGTCGCCTACCTCTGTTCCGGCAGCGCCTGCGCCGGTCCCTGCCGCCGCTGCGCCTGCGCCCGCTGCGCCGGCGGCCCCTGCTGCCACGGCGAGTCCGCGAGCTGTGCAGGAGAGCGAAGTGGTCAAGGAGGTGGAGTTGCATTCTGCTGCTGACGCTGGCGCCGAAGCCACATCGACTGCGGAGGCGAAGTCCGTAGAGAGTACGGCGACGGCTGAGGCACGGCTGGAGGCGACCGCAACCGCTGAGGCGGAGATGTCGGCACAGGCTACCTATGAGGCGCAGGCTGCGGCAACAACAACGGCGTTGCAGGCAGAGGTGTTGGAGGAACACGCGACTGTGCTGGCGCAGTGGGAGAAGGACGAGGCGGCGCGGGCACAAGAACTAGCTGAGCAGCGTCGTGCGACTGAAGCAACCTATGAGGCTCAACTTGCGGACTCGTATGCTACTTCAACGGCACACGCTCAGGAACGGGCAATGCAGGCGACAGCGCAGGCAGGAGCGGATGAGAGTCAGAGTGCCAGGGAAATTGCGGAGAGCGAGGATGCTATTCCGATATGGGTGTTCGTGGTTATGGGCGCCGCCGCGCTCGTGGCTGTCACGGCGATTTCTGCGCATCTGAGGCGGAGGCGTTCTGAGAGTTGATGCGGAATATGGACGGACTGAAGCGGAACAAAACGGACCTCTGCGGCGTTATATAGTTTAAGAAGACAAACGACTGATGAAAGAGAAGCAGGACAGAAAGGAATAGGAGGAAGTCAATGAGTTGGACAAGGAAAACTGCTGCAATTCTGATTGCGGTGGTGGCTGTAATCGCCACATTCGCGGTGGTGTCAATGGACAGGAGCGAGGCGGCGGCATCGCCTGAAGTCGGGCTGGACACTGCCAAGCAGAGCGCTCCTGCTGCATACGGAAGCGACGGCACGGGAATCTGGGTGTCGGGACAAGGGACGCTTTCACTGCCGCCGGACCTTGCGAGGCTAGACTTCGGCGTGGAAGTGAGCGCGCCCACAGTATCGGAGGCTAACAGCCAGGCATCGACCGCGATGGATGCCGTTGTAGAGGTGTTGAAGGAGAGGGGCGTCAAGGACGAGGATATACAGACGAGCCGCTATAGCGTATATCCGCGCTACAACTATGTGGAAGAGGAAAAGGACGGCATTCGCAGCGGCAAGGAAGTCCTGACGGGCTACCGCGTGAATAACAGGGCTACCGTCAAGCTGCGTGACCTTGAGTCGATAGGTGAGGTCATAGACGAGGTTGTCGAAGCGGGCGGCGATGTCGTGCGGATAAGCAATATCAGCTTCACGCTGGAAGACCCGAAGCCGAAGATGGCTGAACTGCGCGAGATGGCGGTGGCGGACGCGAAGGCGAAGGCGGAGCACCTGGCCGAACTGTCGGAAGTTACTGTCGGCAGGCTGATATACATCAGCGAGGGCGGAGTGTCGCCGTCCGTGCGGGGCTTCGCAAGGGAGAGCCTTGACTTTGCCTTTGCAGCTCCCGCTGCTGCTGCGGTCGCGCCGAGCGTGAGCGGGGGAGAGGTTACTCTTTCACTGAGCGTGCAGGCGGGATTCGCAATTTACTAGAATCACTTGATTTGTAGTCACTCTATGCGGGCGTCCTACTGCTGGACGCCCGCTTCTTCGTTCGCCCGATAATGCACCGAAATCACTGCTTTGCTGCTATATCTCTGTTGCGCAAATTGCTAGAATGTAGCCTCATATTCTGACAGTTGCGTGTGGACAGGCGCCACACGCCGGGGGCGTGGAATGACGGTACTCAGCGACCACACAATCAAGACGCTGATTGCGGAGGGCAGGATTGTTGTTGATCCGCTAGGCGATGGCTGCATACAGCCTGCGAGCGTGGATGTGCATCTGGACAAGCACATCCTTGTGTTCCGCAACTCGCGCCGACCGTTCATTGATGTGCGCCAGGATTTGAGCGACCTGACCGAGATGGAGGAGATCGGCGAGCAGCCTTTCATGCTGCATCCGGGGGAGTTCGTGCTGGGCAGCACGCTTGAGAGCATCGAGATTCCGGACGACCTTGTTGCAAGGCTGGAGGGCAAGAGTTCGCTTGGGCGCATCGGGCTGCTCATTCACTCGACTGCGGGGTATGTCGATCCGGGCTGGAAGGGGCACCTGACGCTGGAGCTTAGCAATGTGGCGAACCTGCCCATCACGCTGTATCACGGCATGAAGATCGGGCAGCTCTCGTTTCTGCAGCTGTCCACGCCTGCTGATGTTCCTTATGGCTCGCCGGAACTGGGCAGCAAGTACCAGGGGCAGACCGTGCCGACAGCCAGCCGCGCGTATCGGGATTTTCGTGAAGGCGGCGCATAGGCATGGTCGCTATTCACGTCTCTGAAAGTCGTCCATAGACCTCTGGATTCCTGCCTCCGCAGGAATGACGGGTGCGAGTAAGGGATGCGACAGCACATGCAGCGCGCTCTGGAGCTGGGATGGGGGGCGTTGGGCACGACGAGCCCCAATCCTGCCGTGGGGTGCGTCATTGTGCGGGACGGCGAGGTGGTTGGCGAGGGCTGGACGCATCCGCCGGAGCAACAACACGCAGAGGCAGCGGCGCTGGAGCAGGCAGGCGAACAGGCGCGGGGCGCGACCCTGTACACAACCCTTGAGCCGTGTAATCACTATGGGCGCACACCGCCTTGCTCGGAGGCGATAATTGCTGCGGGTGTTGCGGAAGTGCGCATCGCTGTGGAGGACCCGAACCCGAATGTCGCTGGTGGTGGCGTTGCGCGTCTCAATGAAGCAGGTATCGGGACTCATACCGGCGAGTGTGCGGCTGAAGGTGCACGGCTGATAGAGGCGTTTGCCAAGCACAGCGGGACTGGCATGCCTTTCGTGACGGCGAAGTACGCGATGAGCCTAGACGGGAAGATTGCGGCGCGGTCGGGCGATTCCAAGTGGATCAGTGGCGAGGAGTCACGCGAGTTCGCGCACCTGCTCAGGGCGCAGTCGGACGCTATCATGGTTGGCATCAACACGGTGCTGGCGGATGACCCGCAGCTTACGGCGCGAGATGCAGACGGCAGCGCGAATGAGCGGCAGCCGCTTCGCGTGGTGCTGGACAGCCATGGCAGGATGCCGCAGGACGCGCAGATGTTGAGTGCCCCGGGTGACACGGTTGTGGTGGTTGCAGATGATTTTGAGGGGCGGGAGTGCGATGGCGCGGAGACGGTCAGAGTTCCCGAAGGCAGGGGCGGAGTTGACTTGCGCGTACTGCTCGAAGGGCTTGGTGCGCGCGATATAACGAGCGTCCTGGTGGAGGGAGGCGGCGCGACAATAGGGGCGCTGTTCGACCTGAAGCTCGTCGATAAGGTTGTGGCTTTCGTTGCACCCGTTATAATAGGCGGCAATGAAGCCATATCCCCGGTTGGTGGCGTGGGAATCACCGAAATGGAAGAGGCGCTCCGATTGCGCGATGTCGAGATGAAGCGATTCGGCGAGGATGTGGCGGTCATTGGGTATATTTGATTTTATGTTGGCACTAGCATGCTGGCACCGGCATATCGACACTAGTTTGCTGGCGCAGAAGTAGGGAGAAGCGGCGATGTTTACAGGGATAGTCGAGGAGGTTGGCTCGGTCAGGGCTGCGGGAGACGGCAAGCTTGTCGTCGAGGCGTCCGAGGTACTGGGCGATGTTAAAATCGGGGACAGTATCTCGGTAAACGGGGCGTGCCTGACGGTTACGACGCACGACGAATCAGCATTCAGTGTGGATGTCGTGCCTGAGACGCTGAGGCGCACCAACCTTGGAGAACTCGAAGCCGGCTCGCCCGTCAACCTTGAACGCTCCATGCCGGCAGACGGTCGCTTCGGCGGGCACATGGTGCAGGGGCACATAGACGGCCCCGCCACGATACGCTCCATCGATTGTGAGGGAGACGCGCAGATGGTGGTCTTCGATGCTCCTGCCGTGGTGATGCGGTATGTGGTGGAAAAAGGCTTTATCGCTGTGGACGGGGCAAGCCTCACCATTGTAAACTGTGATAACTTTTCATTCAGCGTGACGATCATCCCTCACACGAGGGAGAATACGGTCTTCAAGAGCAAGAAGGTTGGAGACAGCGTGAACCTGGAAGTGGACATCATGGCGAAATACGTGGAGCGCCTAGCGTATGCGGCGCGTGTGCCGGTGGATACGGCGGACGAGCTATAGCAGGGCTATTCAGGAGGCATGCAATGCCGCTATCCAGTATAGACGACGCAATAAGGGACATCAGAGCCGGGAAGATCATCATAATCGTGGACGACGAGGACCGCGAGAATGAGGGTGACCTGGCGATGGCCGCAGAACTGATTACCCCTGAAGCCGTCAACTTTATGGCGACGGAGGGGCGGGGACTCATCTGCACACCGATGATGTCTCAGCGCCTGGACCAACTCCGTATTCCGATGATGGTGTATGAGAACACGGCTCGCCTGAGCACCGCGTTCACCGTTTCGGTCGATGTGCTGGACGGAGCCACTACGGGCATTTCCGCCCATGACCGCGCCGCAACCATAAAGGCTCTGATAGACCCGCAAACGAGGCCGGAAGACCTTGCGCGGCCCGGGCACATATTCCCTCTTCGCTACATGGAGGGCGGCGTTCTGAAGCGCGCGGGGCAGACTGAGGCGGTCGTCGATCTGGCGCGTCTTGCGGGCCTGCAGCCTGCGGGCGTCATTTGCGAGATCATGGCCGACGATGGTTCGATGGCACGGTTACCTCAACTGGAGGATTTCGCCGAGAGGCATGACCTGAAGATTGTGAGCGTAGCGGACATAATCGCGTACAGGCGGGAGCACGAGAGGCTCATCGAGCGTGTGGCGGAGGCGAGAGTGCCCACTCCGTACGGCGAATTCACCGCCGTGTCGTACAGAAGCCTCGTTGACAGGGACGAGCATGTCGCGCTGGTCAAGGGAAGCATAGACGCAGAGGAGCCGATTCTCGTGCGGGTGCATAGCGAGTGCCTGACCGGGGATGTGTTCGGGAGCATACGCTGCGACTGCGGCGACCAGAGGGACCTCGCCCTCAAAGCAATAGGGGAAGAGGATTCGGGGGTGTTTCTGTACATGCGGCAGGAGGGGCGTGGGATCGGCATACACAACAAGCTCAGGGCATACGCGCTGCAGGACGAGGGCCTGGACACGGTTGACGCCAATATCAAGCTTGGGTTTGACCCTGACCCCCGGCAGTACGGAGTCGGGGCGCAGATTCTGGTTGACCTCGGCGTGCGGAAGATGCGCTTCCTGACGAACAATCCTAAGAAGCGCGTGGGCATTGAGAGCTTCGGTCTGGAACTTGTGGAAGAGGTGCCGCTTCTCGCACCTGTAAACGAAGAGAACCGGCGCTACCTGGAAACGAAGGTGCAGCGAATGGGACACACGCTGGATATCGACTTTGCGGCAGGTGATGATCAATGAGCGTGGAATTGCAGGGCGGTATAGACGGCGAAGGGCTCCGTATCGCGATAGTGGTTGCGACATTCAACGACTTCATCACATCGAAGTTGCGGGATGGGGCGCGTGCGGCGCTCGCGCGGCACGGCGTACGCGATGACGATGTTAGCGTGGTGTCAGTGCCCGGATCATTCGAGCTGCCGCTGGTTGCCAAGAAGCTAGTGGAGTCCGGACGGCATGACGCGGTAATATGCCTGGGAGCAGTGATACGCGGCGAAACCGACCACTACGAGCATGTTGCGGGCGAGGCGGCGAAGGGGATTGCCAATGCGGGGTTGAGTAGCGGAGTGCCGGTGATATTCGGCGTGCTGACGACGGACACGCTTGAGCAGGCGATCAACCGCGCGGGCGGCAAGCAGGGCAACAACGGCTATGGAGCGGGGCTTGCGGCGATAGAGATGGCGAACCTGATGCGCGCGCTGGATACGCAATAGACCGTCGAGAACTGATGTGGCTTATCGTAAGGCGCATCCTCTCGGAGCTTTTAGGGAAATGAAAGAGGGCAGGATACATTCCTGCCCTCTTTCTGTTGCTGTAGCGGGGATTCGGCGGTCAGAATCTAACGCAATATCAGGCTCTTCGTGCAGCCTGGCTCTCGAATTCAAGGTGGCCGACGTGGTGGAACTCTTCCTTCCGACAGGCTGCCACAGACCGCTCCAACTGTATGGTTGCGTGTCCGATGCCGTGACTGTGAACGATCCGCTTGATCTCCTCGAGTGAACCCTGGTTCTCCTCATGGTACGAGGGGTCCATCAGGACGTGGGCCGTGAACGCTTCGTTGCCCTGGTTGATCGTCCAGACATGAACGTCGTGGATGAGGGTTACGCCTTCGACTTCCTCGATCTGGTAGCACAGTTCGAACACGTCTATGTGCTCCGGCGCTCCCTCAAGCAGCACGTTGGTGATTCTGACAATCAGATGGCGGGTGTTCCATAGGATAAGCAGAGCGATGATAACGCTGAGAATCGGGTCAACGATGAATATCCTGCTCCCGAGATTATCCTCGAGTGTGAGGATGAGTATCGCCGAGATAACGACAGCGACAGAACCCAGCATGTCGGCAATCACATGTTGCAGCGCGCCTTCGACGTTTACGCTGTGTTCGGACGAAGCGTGAAGTATCCAGGCGGCTGCGATGTTGATCAGTAGCCCGCCAAAGCCAACTATCAGTACGGGCCAGCCGTCGATACTCGGCACCTCAACGAAAGCGCGGTGGTAGGCTTCAAAGATAATCCAGCCGGCGATTATCCATAGCGAGAAGGTGTTGGCAAGCGCTGCCAGGATTTCGGTGCGGTGGTAGCCGAAAGTGCGCTCGACGGATGCTGGCCTCTGAGCGATCCAGATTGCAATGAGCGCCATAACGATTGCCGCGGCGTCCGTGAGCATGTGCCCGGCGTCGGCGAGGAGAGCGAGGCTGCCTGAGAGCAAGCCTCCAATCACTTCGGCGACCATATAGGTCGTTATGAGCGCGAGGGCTATGAGCAGGCTGCGGCGGCTTGCCTCTCGGAAGTCGTGGCTGTGGCCGCTGTGATCGTGGCCGGCATGCCCATGATCGTCATGGTCGCCATGTCCGTGGTCATCATGCCCGTGATCGTCGTGGGCACCGTGGTCGTGTCCCTCGTGGTCGTCATGGCCGTGATCGTCGTGGGCGCTGTGGTCGTGTCCCTCGTGGTCGTCATGGTCATGATCGTCGTGGGCGCTGTGGTCATGCCCCTCGTGGTCGTCATGGCCGTGATCGTCGTGGGCGCTGTGGTCATGCCCCTCGTGGTCGTCATGGCCATGATCGTCGTGATCGCCAGGTCGATGGCTGGATGTCGTCATATAGGTGCTCCAAGCCTTTCAATTAGTGTAGCCGTAGCGGACTAATGAAATGGTGGATAGCGCTGATTCAGCAGCGCACAATGGTCTGGTCAGTCTCAATTTAGCTCAAGAATATAGTAAGACGCACGGAATATATCACGAATTATCAAGCAGGACAAAGTCAAGGGGCGCGCCGGGGAGCCTTCTCACAGTCAATGTCCAACTGCAAGGAGATGAGGCGCGTTACGGCAAAAGCACCCGGCACCATCCTAGAGTGATGGTTCGAACCGGGTGCAGATGCTCAGATTAAGACTTTGCCACAGTCGTGATTGATTCTGGGTTGAACCAGGTGTGGGAGCCGTTTCCTAGTGGGCGTGGTGCTCGTGGTCGTCGCACTCGTGCGGGTCGTGAACATGAGCGTGATGCTCGTGCTCATCGCATTCGTGGGAGTCATGCACGTGGCCGGGCTCGTCGCCGTGGTGCTCGTGGTCGTCGCACTCGTGGACGTCGTGAACGTGAGCGTGATGCTCGTGATCGTCGCATTCGTGCGCGTCATGACCGTCAGCGTGGCTGTGACCGTGGTGCTCGTGGTCGTCGCACTCATGCGGGTCGTGAACATGAGCGTGATGCTCGTGCTCATCGCATTCGTGGGTGTCATGCACGTGGCCGGGCTCGTCGCCGTGGTGCTCGTGGTCGTCGCACTCGTGGATGTCGTGAGCGTGAGCGTGATGCTCGTGGTCGTCACATTCGTGGATGTCGTGGGCTGCTACCATAATGTATTACATCCTCCTTGCTAAAGTTGTACGCCCATCAATTGTGGGCAAAATCGTCCGTCCAAAGGATGTTATAAGTGATACCTTGGAGTGTCAACAATAGTTGATACCGTGTAGCATGTGTTTTGAAAATGATACGCCGTTTCGCTAATTGTGATCGCGGGCACATGTACTTTGTGCGAGATACCGCGCAGGAGAGCCAAGGAAGACGGACGGATAGCCCAGAGTTTATGAATACTGCCCTATAAGGAGCTTGCGTCTAGCCCAGTGCCAAGGTGATACTGGCAAGTATCAATACGAAGTATCGTTAAGAAGGTCGTGGACCTGAAAACAAGAGGCATGTAGCCGTGTGGGTGGGAGGTTTCTAGTGCATGAATAGCGTGCCAACCTTGCTATCATTTTTTCGTCCTGCTAAAATTGAGGTTCAGGTTGGGGATTCGTCTAGTGGTAGGACGACAGACTCTGGATCTGTAAGCCGAGGTTCGAATCCTCGATCCCCAGCCAGTATGAGCGTTGCGTGGCGCATTCGTCTAGCGGCCAAGGACACCACCCTCTCAAGGTGGAGACCACGGGTTCGAATCCCGTATGCGCTACCAACCATCCCCTCTCATCCGACCGCATCTTTTGGCGCGCGCCGTGCGATTATCCGGGCTTGTGTTGGGCCGATTGGTTGCGTTTACCCGATTCCCTGGCGCAGATAGCGCCCCAGGAACTCGCCGCCGATCACATGCAGGTGGGCGTGAGGCTGGCTTTGCATCCCGTCGCGTCCGAAGTTGGATAGGATGCGGAAGCCGTTGGGGCAGTGCTTTTCCCCCATCTGGGTCGCCAGGTCTCCCATGTGCGCCAGCAGGTCGCCGCTGCGCCAGAGTTCGGATTGCGACATGTGCGCCGCCGGCACGACGAGGATCTGCACGGGCACCCAGTCGAGCTGGTTATCGAAGATTATGACGCGCTCGTCTTCGTAGTGAATGGTAGCAGGCTCGGCTCGCGCGACGATGTTGCAGAAAACGCAGTGGTTAGTAGTCATGAGTGTGTGTCGGTGGGGTGTTGGCTAGGATTTGCGGTTGGCGTCAGGTAGATTTCAGTCACGTTGCTCCCTACCCTCACGGACGATGCGAACAATCTCGTTCGTAGTAACGTCAATCTTTACAGGTTCGACATCGAGTGGGGAGCCTTCTCGGATTTCCGGTCGCAGGACGAAGGATGTTCCATCCTTGCGGCGGATTACTACGGCACCGTCTCTCTGGGCGATTTCCAGTAGTGAGGCTAGGTTTTGCCTTGCCTCAGAGTATGTAAAAGCCCTCATGAGCTGACCTCCAGAGCGGGAACTTCCAGTAGGGTTATCCACTTGCCCCGGGTCTATTCTTCCGATAATCATCGACTTCGATTCTTACAAGCTCGCTAATTGCAGAGTCTTGAATTCGTGAGAGAATGGGACTAGGAATTATAATCACATCTCGTTTGCCAGGTGATTCGTGCCTTTCTTTCGGAGTAGGGCGACGAGTGGGAGGGTTTAAGAAGTCCACCCTACTGGTTATGACTGTCGGCAAGCGATTGTTATGGCGATGCACAATAATCTGGTAAAGTTTCTCCTCTGCCCAAGGCGTGCTGAGTTCCTGTCCAAAGTCATCCAAAATCAACAGTGGTGTATTCTTAACTTCGTCGAAAATGCTGTCGTATTTCAGGACACTGTCGGGTGCGAATGTAGCCCTGAGATGGTCAAGTAACTCTGGAACGAAGGCAAAGAACACTTGATTTCCACTTTCCAATTGTTGCCTGGCAATAGCGACTGCAAGATGTGTCTTACCAACACCAGTGGGGCCAAACAATACTAGCCAATCCGTTGGGTTGTCAGCAAATTGCCCAACTTTGCGTGCGACTTCGTCAAGTTTTCTCTGATTACCATCGCTGAATCTGTGGTGTTTAGTTCGGAATTTACCCAAAGTCATACTGGAAAGCATCTCAGAAGATATGCGTCCGACCTCGTATGCTTTTGAACGAATGTAACTGCCAGTCTGAACAACATGGCCGATTTGAAGCCGGCTACGAATATATGGGTCAAGTTCTACGAGGTCGTTCGCAGTGGTTACTATAGTGGGCAGTTCGGCATTGAAACGGTGGTTGATAACCTGCTGCAGCTTTTCTTCTGCCCAAGGAGTGGAGCTATGCGCGCCCAAGCTGTCTAGGATGAGCAGTGGAGCTTCCACGACCTGAGCGTACAAGTCACTATATGTAACTTCACTGCTGGGCGCGTAAGCAGCGCGCAGGTCATCGAGCAGATCCGGCACATGCATGAAGAAGACGACCTGCTCCGACTTGATGCGATGGTTGGCAATCGCGGCGGCCAAGTGCGTCTTGCCGCTTCCGTTGGGACCGACCAGCACGAGCCATCCGTTGGGATTCTCGGCGTACTCTGCTGCGGCGTGGCAGGCTTCGGCGAACAGGGCACGGCTTTCCGTGTCCTCGGCGATCCCTTCGGGGTTGACGGTGTCGAATGTGAAGCGAGCCAGATGACCGAGGTTGCTGTATCGTAGCAGTCTCCCGAGACGCTCTTCAGAGAGGCGCTGCTGCTGACAGTGGCAGGTTATCACCTGACCGAAGTCAGTATGACCCACGACGACATCTGGCGTGTACCATCCCCTGCCGCCGCACACCTCGCAGGCGCTATCTTCTTCCCGCTCGTCAAGGGGCGGTTCGGAAGATGCGCTGCCGGGGCTGTGCGATGCGCCGTTGGATGCCTGCCTGGTAGCGCTTAACCTCTGTAGAATATCTGCGAGATTTTCCATCGCATTCACCTATACTCTGCCTTTTACATCCCAGTTATCCAGAATGCGGGCGATATAGCGCCAATTGCGAACATTGTGAGCCGCTGCTTCTCGAAAAGCGTCCTCTATCCAATCCATTGGATAGAACTCCTCCGCTTCTTTCAGTTCGTCGGCGATCATCGGACTGAGCATGCCGATGTTTGATTCGTATAGCGCGAAAATGTTGGGGCGCTCGACGGTGGCGTCCCAGGGTTCGGGGATTGGTTCCGTCTGAGAATGTCCCACGACAAAGGCGTCTGACGCAGTCTGCGCCAGTGCGCGTCTGTCCCTTTCGGTGTTGAGTGCATAGAGGCGTTCCTCTTCGCCTGTGTGCTCTCCTTTGACGGCAATGACTGCCATTGCAAGCGTGCCGCGCCGCACGCAGGCGTCCAGCGCACCGGAGATGTCGCGCGCGCTGCCTCCAATCGCGGTAGCCATTGCGCGGTCTGCCAGCGCCTCGCTGTGCGATACGAACCGAGGATAGCCTCTCTTCTGCTGGAGCAGCCATAGAACGCGCAGCAGGCACTTGAGCTCGGCGAGGTCGTCAATCTGCTCAAGCAGGGTGCCGAACAGCGGAGCCGGCGCAGGAATGCTGCGCACGCGGTCGGGGAAGCCGTTAAACTCCATATACATCAGGCTCCATGGACTTTCAGGCTTCATAGAGAATTAGACTTCACTTGTCGCATATTCCATAGAGGGCGTGGTTTCCAGGCTCTCGAAGCGCACGAGGTCGTTGCGGAAATATAGTGGCACGGTTCCGATGGGGCCGTTGCGGTGTTTTGCAAATATTATCTCCGCGATATTTTGCGGGTATGGCTCGGTCGGGTTGCGCTTCTCCCAGTCCTCGCGGCTGACATATACATCCTCGCGGTGGATGAAAGCGACTACATCCGCGTCCTGCTCGATGCTGCCGCTTTCGCGCAGGTCGGACAGGAGCGGGCGGTGATTGGGACGCTGCTCAATGGCGCGGCTGAGCTGGGAGCAGGCGATCACCGGAATGTCCAGGTCGCGCGCCATACCCTTGATGGAGCGGGAGATTTCGCCCATTTCCTGCGCGCGGTTGTCGATGCGTCCGCTGCCACCGATTAGCTGGAGGTAGTCAACGATGACCAGGTCCAGCCCGCGCTCGGACTGAAGGCGGCGCGCCTTGCCGCGCATGTCCACGATGGTCTGAATCGGGGTGTCGTCGATGTAGATGGGCAGGTCGGATAGCACGCCGATGGCGTCGAGCAGGCGCGATTCCTCGTCGTTGCTCAGCAGACCGATTCGGATGCGGTAGCTGTCAACATTTGCTTCGCTTGCCAACAGCCGCATTCCAATCTGGTCGCGGCTCATTTCAAGACTGAATACACCCACACGGTTGCCGCTGTCGGCGGCGGCGCGCGCGATGTTGAACGCGAGTGTGCTCTTGCCAAGGCTTGGCCGCGCCGCCACGACAATCATGTCTGAGCGCTGCATGCCGTTGCCGAGCAGGTTGTCGAGGCCGGGAAAGCCGGTAGGCACGGGTGAGATGTGCGCGGCATCCGGGCCGTGAAGTGCGGCGCTCTCCTCCATGTAGGTGTCCAGCACCTCGCGGATGTGAACGAAGTCGCCGGAGCCACGCCCTGCGCGGATGCGGAAGAGCATATCTTCGGCGGTGGCGAGTGCCCTGTCGGTATCCGCGTCGCTCTCGTGGTAGCCTATCTCGGCGATGCGCCCGCCCACATCTATGAGCTGGCGCATAATCGATGTGCGCTGAACGATGCGGGCGTAGTATTCGATGTGGACCGAAGTGGGTACGACCATCACGAGATGGCTCAGATACGCGCTGCCGCCGAGTTCTTCAAGCCTGTTCCGCAGGTTCAACTCGTGCGCGACCGTGACCTGATTGATGGCGTCACCGCGCTCGAACAGGGAGAGAAACGCCTCGAAGCACCAGCGGTTCTTTTCGCCGTAGAAGTCCTGCGGACGCAGGAACGAGGTGATGCGGCTCAGAGACTCGCCATCGATCAAGATTGAGCCGATGACAGATTCTTCGGCGCTGGCGTCTTGGGGTGGCAGGCGGTCAACGTACACGGCTCACTCCCTAGAAAGTCGTCAGGTGTCAGCAATAAGGTGTTGAGGGACAACCGTAGGGACTGTCCCACTGCCAAACAGGATATCGGTCGGCTTTGCCTGTTATGAAGCGTCGCTTGGGTTATCTTCTTCAGATTCGCCGGACTCGTTGGTAGGTTCCTCGGACGCGCCGGTGGCTTCTGCGGACTCGCTTTCGCCTTCCGCCGGTTCTTCGGCCTCTTCGAGTGATGCCAGCCAATCGTCCGCAGTCGTGCCGGTGGGATAGACCAGCACTTCGATCTGGGTCTGAACTTCAGGGTGAAGTCGGACATTGACGCCGAAGCTGCCAAGCTGGCGAATGGGTTCGACTATCTCGATGCCGCGGCGGTCGATCTCGCGGTCTGACATCTCGGACAGCCTGTCTGCGATGATAGCGTTGGTCACGGAGCCGTAGAGCTGTCCGCTTGCCCCCGCGCGCATCTCAACATCGATGCGCGTGCCGTTCAGCGTCTCGGACAGCTCGCGCATGTCCTGCAACAGTCGCAAGCGCGTGCGCTCCGCCTGTTCCGAGTATTGCCTGACGCGCTGCAACTCGTTGTGCGTCGCGGGCACGGCAAAATTCTTGGGAATCAGGTAGTTGCGCGCAAAGCCATTCTTTACCTCTTTGACATCACCGCCTTGCGCTACTCCGGCAACATCCTGCAAAAATACTACTCTCATCGTAAGTGGACCTCGGCCTATATGGTTTTTCTTCGTCAATTCGCAAATATAAGTATATCGCACTCTGAAGCCGATATACAGCCCTAAGCAGAACGATAGTGCGATTTAAGCTTAACACATTCAGACATGATTCTCAGGCGAAGAAGCGGCTGAATACCTCGTTGCCCAGCATGCGACCGTGGTGCGTCAGCCGGAGCGCGCCATCCTCAGTACACAGCAGTTCTAGCCGTTCCAGTTCGTCGAGCGAATCAGCATAGAATTGAGCAGGAGGCGCATCAAAGCGCTCGGTGAATGCCGCAATGCTGATTCCTTCGTCGAGGCGCAGGCCCATCATCATCGTCTCTGCTATCTCCAAGGGCGCGTCGATTTGTTCGACCTCTTCTACTACGGGAACTCTGCCGATTGTGGCGATCATTGATCCGTTGTACCGGGAGTCATTGCAGTCGGAGCCATTGCGCTGGCTGCCAGTTGCTGCACGCATGCGCGCTATGTATTCGCGAGGAGACTTGATGGCGTTGAAGCGGCAGTCATCTAGGTATGAGTGGGCGCCGGGGCCTACGCCGAGATACGGCTTGTTGCGCCAGTAGGTCAGGTTGTGGCGGCTTTGCAAGCCGTCCAAAGACCAGTTGGAGATTTCATAGTGACGGTAGCCCGCGCGGCGCATTTCATCCTGCGCCATCAGGTACATGTCTGCGGCGATGTCGGGGTCCGGCGTCGGCATGCTGCCTTGCTCTACCCATCGCTCCATGGGCGTGCCGCCTTCGAGCGTCAGGCAGTACATGGAGATATGCGGGGGCAGCAGTTCCAATGACCGGTCGAGCGTGCGCTGCCACTGTTCGACCCGCTGATGTGGCAAGCCATACATCAGGTCGATGCTGATGTTGTCAAAGCCGGCTGCTGCGGCTTGCCGGTAGGCGTTTGCAGCGTCCGCGGCATTGTGCCGGCGTCCCAGAGTGCTGAGCAGGCTATCGTCGAAGCTCTGCACGCCGATGCTCAGACGGTTGATGCCGCAGTCCAGATATGCTCGGAGTTTGTCGTCGCTGAAGTCGCCGGGGTTTGCTTCGAGGGTTACTTCGGCATCTGAAAGCAGGTCGAAGGACGAGCGAATCGTCTCCATCGCGCGCACGATGTCTTGTGCGGGCAGGTAGGACGGTGTGCCGCCACCAAAGAAGATTGTGTGGACCCGGGGGCCTTCCAGAACCTTGCCCCAGAGCTCGATTTCAGACCGCAGGGCATCCATGTACGAGGGCATCATCGGCTCGATTGCGGCGTATGTATTGAAGTCGCAGTACGGGCACTTCGTCTCGCAAAACGGGATGTGTACATACAGGGATATAGGCTCGGCTAGTGACATAGGGGACTTTCTATACGTTGAACAGGACGTGCATGATGTCGCCGTCCTGGACGACATAGTTCTTGCCCTCCTGTCGCAGCACTCCGCTCTTGCGCGCCTCCGCCAGCGTGCGGCAGCTGACCATGTTGTCGAATGTGACTACCTCTCCGCGAATGAAACCGCGCTCAAGGTCGGTGTGTATCTTGCCGGCAGCCTTCACCGCAGGGGTGCCTCGTTCGATGGTCCAGGCACGCACCTCGTCATCGCCGACCGTCATGAACGAAATTAGGTCGAGCGCCTCGTAGCTGAGATTGACCACGCGGCTCAGTCCCGATTCGCCAACGACACCCAGCGACTCCCTGAACTCCTGCTCTTCATCCGATTCCATCTGAGCGAGTTCCATTTCTAGCTTGCCGCAGAGGGCAGCGGTGCGGATTCTATCGGTCTGGATTTCATTCGCGAGGCGGGATTCGATAGGCGCAATGTCGTCGAGCTGGTCCTCGCCCACATTCACGACAACGACAAGCGGCTTCGAGGTGAGCATCTGAAAGCCTGACAGGTGGCGCAGTTCGTCCTCGTTCAGCGACTGGTCGCGCACATGCACGCCGGCTTCGAGATCGTCCCTGACGCGAGTCAAGAGAGCCTGCTCTTTATTCAGTGCGTCTCGTTCCGCCGTCTTTGCGCTCTTGAAGCCCTCGGAGACTCGCTGGAGGCGTCGTTCGAGGATATCCAGGTCCGAAATCGTCAGCTCGAATAGCAGAGTATCTATGTCGCGGAACGCATCGATGCTGTCCGCGACATGCGGCACCGATGGGTCTTCGAATGCGCGGGCAACCATGAGTATTGCGTCCGCTCGCTGGAGGGTGTTGAGGTACTCGCCGCCGATGCTCTGCGTCTTGCCCAGCCCCTCCGGAGCGGCGGGCAGGTCTGCATAGGTAACTTCGGCGTTCACCTTGCGCTTGGGGTTGAAGATTCCATTCAGCATATCCAGGCGCTCGTCAGGGACCTTTGCAGCGCCGAGATTCATTCTGTTGGCGAAGGTGGCGACCTGGGCAGAGCCTCTTGTCGCCGCGTTGAATATGGTTGTCTTGCCGCTCTGTGGGAGTCCGATAATTGTGATTTCCATAAGATAGTTGGTCAGTACTCACTTAGCTATTTCAGGGGGTGGGAGGCTCTATTTGTCGTCGTCGTTCACGATGCGGGCTGAGCCGTCGATAATGTTTCCGTCACTCTCGGGTGACTGCGCCCTGCCAGTGCCGAGGTGCTCGCGCAGTATTTCGCTCGGTATGGACAGGAGGAATAGAATGAGCGTTACGCCTATCGCGACTATGTCGTCCAGCCAACCCAGAATTGGTATGATGTCTGGCAGTAAGTCGAACGGCGATATTATATAGACGAGACCGGCCGGAATGATCAACTTCGACAAGACAGGCACGCGCCGGTCAAGCATCAGCCGAAATATCAGGCGACCGATGCCGGAACGCGCCAGCATCATTAGCAGGGAAGGTCTGAGCATTGTTGTATGACCTCCAAGTGTTCCACTCCATTATAGCCTCTCGGCTCGGTTAAGGTAAGCGACATTGATTTATCTGCTGTATGGCGAGGACTCGCTTTCCGTCGAGGAAATGCTTGCGTCGCTGCGCTCGGATGGGGAACCGGACGGCCTGGGCGATATCAATACAGCCACGCTCAATGGAGCGGCCGTCACTCCGGCAGAGCTTGAAGCGGCATGGAGCACGATACCGTTCCTGGCGGATAGGCGCACCGTGATTGTACGCGGTTTGCTTGCTCGGATGGAACAGAGGCGGGGAGGCGGCGCGCGCTCCGGCGCCCTGGACGGAGAGTGGGCGAACTTCGGCGAGCGCCTTGTGTATGTACCCGAGTCCACGGACCTGATCTTCGTTGACGCCGCAGTGAATCGCGGAAATCCTTTGGCTCGCGTGATTCGGCCCCTGTCGCAGGTTCATGAGTTTCGACTGCCATCTGTGCGGGATATGCCGGGATGGGTGCGGCAGCGGGCGGACAAGCTGGGTGCTGCCATCGAGCCGAGCGCCATATCCGCTGTTGTGGACTCCATCGGCAACGATACGCGGCTCGTGGATATGGAACTCCGGAAGCTCGCCCTTTACCGTTCAGATGAGATGATCCGTCGCCAGGATGTGGAGGCCATGGTCTCGTATGTGCGGGAGGCAAGCATATTCGCCGCCGTGGACGCTGCCCTGGAGGGCCGGGCGGGACTTGCGCTACGGCTGATGCACCAGTTCCTGGAAGCGGGCAGGCATCCCACTTATGTGATAACGATGCTGGCGAGGCAGGTGCGCTTTCTAATTCTCGCCAAGGACCTGAAGTCACGAGGGTTCGCGCAGGACGAGATTGGTCGGCGCATTTCCATATCCGGCTATCCGCTTACGAAGACGATGCAGCAGGAGGGGCGCTTCAGCGCGGAGCGCCTTGTGGAGATTCACCGCAGGCTTCTGGAAGCCGACCTGTCCATCAAGACCGGCGCCGCCGATGAAGAGATGGCGCTGGATACGCTAATCATCGCGCTGTCGGAGGCGTCTCAGCGTTGAGCGCGCCTCGGCGGGCGCACCTCTGACAACCATTTCCACCAGCCTGCGTTGTACACTACACAGGTTATTGTTGATTGATTGTTAGTTGTCAAAGGCGGGGAAGTGGGTATTTTCCCTTGCATTCTTACGCCTGCATCCATAGGCAAGGCACGGTCAGCAGCTAAACCGGATTGAACCGAACAACTGTATATAGGAACGACTAGAATATGCCAAATCGTTTAATGCGACGCACGCTATACGGCGCAATCGTTTTCGCTGTCAGCATCACCACAGTTGCCTGCGGCAACGCGACCGATGAATCGCCTGCCGCACCGCAACAGGCTGCACCGCAGGCGACCGTGCCACCGCCTGCGACGGCAACCGCTGTACCGCAGGCAGCGCCGACGGTTGCTCCTATGCCCACCGTCGCGCCGTCTCCTGAGCCGACTGCTGTCGCCGACACGCCCACTCCCGTTCCCGAGAACGAGGACGCGGTTCGACTCTCCGGGGAGGGAATGGAGTTGCTCACGCGATTCACCGAGGAGTACAGCCCGCGCCAGAGTGGATCGGACGGCGAACTTGCCGCCGCCGAGTACATCAAGGCGCACCTCGAAGACTTAGGCTACGATGCCGTATTCCAGCCTGTGGAAGTGGAGCACATACCGTGGGGTGGGGAGTTCGTTTCTCTCGCTGGTGATGGAAGACCGGACCTGCGCGCGGTGCCAATGTCGAAGACAGGGTTCGGAGATGTGAGCGCTCCGCTGGTGTCGGTGGGTAGGGCGTTTGAGGACGACATACCTGAGGATGGACTGGACGGCGTCATTGCGCTCATAGAGCGGGGCGAAATCACTTTCGAGGAGAAGGTGAACCGGGTGGCGGATGCGGGCGCGGTTGCGGCGATCATCTATAACAACGAGCGGGGCAACTTCCGCGGCGCGCTGCAGTCGGACGGCCCGATTCCTGCGGCGTCTCTGTCGCAGGAAGAAGGGGAAGATGTGCTGCAACTGTTGGAGGACGAGCCCGAACTGGTAGCGCGTGTGAAGATAGAGACCGTCCTGCTCGACTCTCAGAATGTCATCGCAGAATTGAATGACCAGCCAGCGGAGTGCGGCGTCGTGGTCATGGGCGGGCACTACGACAGCGTTGCGAACACGCAGGCGGCGGGTGACAACGGAACGGGAGTCGTTTCGCTGCTCCTGATGGCTGAAGAGGTGGCTGACGAATTTGCTGACGGCAATCTGCCCTTTGCCGTGCGGTTTGTGTTCTTCGGCGTGGAAGAGATTGGCCTGTACGGGAGCAAGCACTATGTGGACGAACTGAGCGAGGATGAGCGTGAGGAAATCATCGCGATGCTCAACTTCGACGCCATGGGGAAGGGAAACGCTTCCGTTGAGGGAAGCGCGGCGCTTGTGGACAGGGCAACTCGGTATGCGGTCGACAACGGCATCCGATTGAATAGCAGGCGTATCTCCGAGGGCTTCGGCAGCGACCACGCATCGTTCCTTGCCGTCGATATACCCGCGCTCTTTTTCTACGGCGACGACTTTTCCATCATCAACTCACCCGACGATGTGCTTGAGGAAGTGGACCCATTCGTGATGGGTGCGAACATGACAGTCGGTCTGGGCGTGCTGCAAGAATTCGAGTGCGAGCCCCAAGGATAGGATGCGTCATGCGGCGGAAATTCGCCGCGTTTGGCTTGTCCCGACATCGTCAGGTGAATTATACTAGGGTCTGTATGTGCGCCAATCTTGGTGTGCAATCCGTACTCATTGACTTTGAGCTTCGCCGGGTAGGATGACGACAAGCAAGCAAGACTATTACGACCTGCTGGGTGTCCAACGTGCCGCTTCGGACGAGGACATCAAGAAGGCGTTTCGCAAGCTGGCGATGGAGTACCATCCCGACCGCAACAAGCGGGATGGCGCCGCCGAGAAGTTCAAGGAGATTAACGAAGCCTACCAGGTCCTGTCCGATCCGCAGAAGCGTTCCGCTTATGACCGCTATGGTCATGCGGGCGTATCCGGTAACGGAGGCGCGAGAGGCTTCGAGGGTTTCGACAACTTCGCCGGCTTCGGCGACATATTCGACGCATTCTTCGGTGGCGGCACACGGACCCGTCCCAACGCACCCCGTCGTGGCGCGGACCTGAAGTACGCGCTCACCGTTGACCTTGAAGAAACTGCGTTCGGTGTCGAGAGGGAAATCAGCCTGGAACGCATTGAAGTCTGCGGCGACTGCAACGGCAGCCGCAGCACACCCGGCAGCTCGCCCAGCCTGTGCGCCAACTGCAACGGCTCCGGCGAGGTACGGCGCGCCCATGAGAGCGTGTTCGGGCAGTTCGTCCAGGTCGTGCCATGCAATGTGTGTCGCGGTGAGGGACAGACGATAACCAATCCGTGCGACACCTGCAGGGGCAGCGGCAGAGAGCGCCGCTCACGCACGATGGAAGTCGCGATACCCGCCGGTATAGAGGACGGCCTCCAGATTCGGCTACGAGGCGAGGGTGAAGCCGGGCACAACGGCGGCTCTCCCGGCGACCTGTATGTGCTGATTCGCGTCAGGCAGCACGCGGTGTTCCGGCGCGAGGGCAACGACATCCTGTACACACTGCAGATCAATATGGCTCAGGCTGCCCTGGGAGCGAAGGTAACCGTCCCCACGATAACGGATGAAATTGCGGAGCTTGATATACCTGCCGGAACGCAGACGGGCGCTGTCTTCCATTTGAAGAACAAGGGCATTCCTTATATCCGCAGCAGCCGCAAGGGCGACCAGCTCGTTACTGTTGATGTGCAGACGCCGAAGAAACTGACCGAGGATCAGCGCCTGCTATTCGAGGAGCTTGCCAGAAGCTTTGGTGACGACGCGGACGGGATTGGGATTAACGACAGGGGCTTCTTCGACAAGCTCAAGGATGCAATCTCAGGCGAGTAGCATCAGTGGTTGATTTACAAGAATAGACGACGAGACAGGGCGCACGACGGTGCGTCCTTTTCATATACGCCAGATATACCGGCGGTAGAAAGTGAGCGAGCATTGAAGTGGCTAGAGTTGAGCGTCCGCACACCGCCTGAGTTTGTGGAACCGTTATCACAGATTTTCTATCGCTACGGGCATGGCGGCGTCGCGGTGGAGCAGGAAGGCGGCTACAATCCCGATGAGGGCGAGGCTCCCTCCGGCGATGAGTGGGCGGTGGTCACGACATACCTGCCGATGAACGAGTCCCTCGACGAGCGTCGCGGGCGCATAGATGTCGGAGTGCGGCTGGTGGCGCATGTGTCGGACATTTCGCCGCTTCAGGAGCGCGAGGTGGAGGAAGAGGAGTGGCAGAACAGCTGGAAGGAGCACTTCCATGTGCTTAAGGTCAGCCGTCGAATTACGATCTGCCCAACCTGGCGCGAACATTCTCCGAAGGGTGGGGAGCTTGTGATAATGCTGGACCCTGGCATGGCGTTCGGGACGGGGCATCATCCGACGACGCGCATGTGCCTGGAGCGCCTTGATGCGCTGGTGACGCCGGGAATCGATGTGCTGGATGTGGGCTGTGGCTCCGGAGTCCTCTCTATCGCGGCGGCGAGGCTTGGCGCGAGGCATGTCTTCGGTCTGGAGATAGACTCGGTCGCCGTGAATGTTGCCAAGCAGAATGTGCGCGACAATCGCGTGGAGCATACGGTGCGCGTATTGCAGGGCACGCTGCCGCATACGGACGCCAAGCAGTCCGCCTATGGCATCGCAGTCGCCAACATATCCGCGAAGGTCATATCCGAGATCGCACCATATCTCGTGAGCGCGGTTCACGACGGCGGAAAGGTCATCGCGTCCGGCATTCTCCTTGAGAACAAGGATAGGGTGGTGAAGGCGCTGGAAGCGGCAGGCGCTAACCTTGAGGAAACGCTGGTTGACGGCGACTGGGTTACGCTGGTGGCTGGCGTGCAGAGGTGATGGAGTGCATCGCTTCTTCGTTCCGCCGTCGCACATAGAGGAAGACCGGGTTACTCTGCCTTCGGATGCCGCTCGCCAACTCGCGAGGGTACTTCGCGCCCGGCCGGGCGACGGCGTCATAGTCCTCGACGACAGCGGGTATGAATACACCGTAATCCTTGATTCCGTAAGCCCACGGCACGCTTCCGGCGTTATCAACGAGAGTAATGTCGGGCAGGGCGAGGCAAGCCTTTCCATCACGCTATATCAGGGTCTGATGAAGGCCGACCGCTTCGAGTATGTGCTTCAGAAGGGCACCGAGATTGGCATATCTCGCTTTGTCCCTATGGTCAGTGAGCGCACTGTGGCTCGCAACATCATCAGCGACAACCGCATGCAGAGGTGGGGCAAGATAATACGCGAGGCTGCTGAACAGGCAGGTCGGAGCAGGCTGCCCGTGCTGGATGACGCCGTCAGTTTCGCTGACGCATGCGACTCCGTTGCTGGCCCTGCCATCATCGGATGGGAGTGTGAGCGCGATACGGGTATCCGAGGGACGCTGCTGCGCCACAAGACAGCCATCGAGCAGGCGCAGTCCTTATCAATCGTCATCGGCTCGGAGGGTGGCTTGACTGCTGAGGAAGTGTCCTATGCACTGAGTAGAGACGTCACGCCCGTGTCAATGGGCAGGCGCGTTTTGAGAGCGGAAACGGCGGGTATCATCGCGGCGGCGGCGGTGCTGTACGAGATGGATGAGCTGGGATAGGCGCTCTTATTCCGGGCGCGGCGCACGCTCAAGGAGCTGGCTTACAGCGCGCTCGATGGGCACACGCTCGAAGATGATGCTGTACATCGCCTCCGCAATGGGAATCTCGACACCGAGCCGTCTGGCGACCGTGATAGCGCCCTGAATCGTGTCCACGCCCTCGGCAACATTGTCCATAGAGGCGCTTATCTCCTCCGGCGAATCGCCCGAAGCCAGCCGCATGCCGAAATAGTGGTTGCGGCTCAGCGTACTCGAACAGGTGGCTATGAGGTCGCCCATGCCCGCAAGTCCGGAGAGCGTGAGCGGATTCGCGCCGGCAGACTCCGCGAGGCGCCCGACCTCCGCAAGCCCTCGCGTGATGACCGTCGCCTTCGCGTTGTCTCCGTAGTTCATCCCGTCACACACTCCGGCGGCGAGAGCGATGATGTTCTTCAGCGCGCCACCAAACTCCACGCCGGTGATATCCTCGTTCGTATAGACCCGGAACAGGTTGGAGTTGATGGCACTCTGCGCCGTGCGCGCGGCATCGAAATTGGCGGATGCGACGACCGTGGACGCGGGCTTGCCGGCGATGATCTCGCGGGACAGGTTGGGACCGGATAGGGCGCAGATGCCACTGTGCATTCCTGCGGGCAACTCGTCCGCGAACACCTCGCTCATGCGCTTGCCGGTTCTCGTCTCCAGACCCTTGGTCGCGCTGACTAGGATGGCATCGCTGCGAAGTGCGCCGCACACTTGGCGTATGTTCGCCCTGAATGTCCGTGAGGGCACCACTACAAGTACAATGTCGGCATCGGACAGCGCTTCAGTCGGTGATGCTGAGACCGACAATGACTGCGGGAAGTTGACACCGGGCAGGAATCGCTCATTCTGCCTTGCGGACTCTAGGGTTGCGGCTTCAAGCTCGGTGCGCGCCCAGATGCTCACATCGGTGCCGATTCGCGCGACAATTATGCCGAGCGTGGTGCCCCAGCTTGTTGTACCGACAACGCCCACTTTCGGCATTTCTTGTCCTGGTAGTTCTGGAGTTTATGAGTAGGCAATAGCTCGCGCAAAGCAGCAAGTCTCGCGTGCGTCAATCCGTTGGCAGCGCGGGCTGACCTATCTTGCGCTCGGTGCCGCTGATGAGACGCTGGATGTTGTCCTTGTGCAAGCCGATGACCAGCGCCGCTCCGATGACCGCGAACCACATGTATTCCGCCGGCGCGAACCAGAATGAGTCGGACGCCCCATAGACCACGAGTCCCAGCGATGCCAGGACTATCAGCGTGATTATGCCGGAGAGCGTGCCCAGTATGGAACCCAGCGATACGTAGCGACTGACCGCGATCGCCGACAGGCCGATGAGGGATGCTACAAGCCCCGCAAGGGGGGACAGGACGATGAGAGCCGCCCAGCCGGGCGCGGTTCCTCTGCCGCCCCTGAAGCCGACGAATACAGGCCAGTTGTGTCCTACCAGAGTGGCTATTGCCGCGCCTGCTTCAACTCCCGGAGAGTCGAAGAGAATTCTCGCGAGCACCACTGCAAGGACTGCCTTTACCATATCGAGCGCGAGAACGAGCAGAGCGATGGGTACGCCGGCCGTGCGCATCACATTCGTCATGCCGGTCTTGCCGCTGCCATAGTCTCGCACGTCCACGCCCCTGAAGAGCTTGCCCAGAATCAGGCCGAACGGGAGCGCTCCAAGCAGGTAGCCCAGGGGTATCATCACGAGATAGGCAATCATGGCTATGCCTCACTCTCCTCTGCCCTTAAACCGCATGCGCAGCGGGCTGCCTCGGAACTCATACGCGCCTCTGATCGTATTTTCCAGGTAGCGTCTGTAAGAAAAGTGGACCATGTCCGAGTGATTGACATAGAAAGTGAAACTGGGAGGGCCGGTTGCGTCCTGTGCCACGCTGTAAATCTTCAGTGAGCGTCTTCCGGAGAGCGCGGGCGGGTGCTCCGCAACGGCGCCCATTACGCGGCGGCGCAGGTCGTATCTTGGCACGCCCTTCGTCCATTCCTGATAGACCTGCCTAGCAGTGTCCAGCAGGTTTGTGATGCCCGTGCCGTTCAGTGCGGATGTGAAGCATACCGGCGCGTACGATGCGAAGCGAAAGCGTTCCCGTACCTGCATCGTAGCCTTGGACTGCGTCAAGCCTGCCTCGCCTGCGAGGTCCCACTTGTTGACGCCAAGTATGATTCCCTTGAAATCGTCGAGAATATACTTGGCGATGTGGGTGTCCTGCGCGCTTGCAAGCTCACTGGCATCCATAAGCAGGATGGCGACATCCGCCCGGTCGATGGCGCGTATTGCGCGAAGCACGCTATACCGTTCGATGCCGCTCTCGATGCGACCGCGCCGTCGTATGCCCGCAGTATCGATGAGCAGCACAGACCAGTCATCGAACTGCATCAGGCTGTCCAGCGAGTCGCGAGTCGTGCCGGGAATGTCACTGACGATTGCGCGCTTCTCACCGGCTATGGCGTTCAGCAGCATGGACTTGCCCACATTTGGGCGCCCCACGATTGCCAGCTTCAGGTCGGCTTCCGGTTCGAGGAACGCCGGGGCGCCGGGGAAGCTCTTGACAACCTCGCTCATCAGGTCGTCAACGCCGCGATTGTGAAACGCGCTCACGGGAATGGGCTCGCCCATGCCAAGCTCGTAGAACTCGGCGGATGCGGTCGCCAGGCGGTCGTTGTCCGCCTTGTTCGCGGTGAGCACGATTGGCTTTTCCGTGCGCCTGAGAGCGTCCGCCACATCCACATCGGCAGGCGTTACGCCGGTAGTGGAGTCCACGGCGAATACGATGACATCCGCATCGCTGATTGCAAGCTCAATCTGGCCTTTAACTTGCTGCCAAATATCCGTCTCGGGGAACAGGTCCAGACCGCCCGTATCCACAAGAATGAATGCATGCTCCGCCCAGACCGTCTCGAGCATGACACGGTCGCGCGTCGTCCCGGCGATGTCGGACACGATGGCTGTGGGTCTGCCGATGAGCCTGTTGAACAGCGTGGACTTTCCCACGTTGGGACGCCCAACAATGGCAACTAGGGGCTTGGCGGTTGTGGTCATGAGAAATTGCCAGTCTATGCGGGTATTAGTGGTTGGCTTGCGGGTTGGGCTGCCGCGGTAGATTCGTCACCTGCGCTCATTCCCCACTTTCCCCCTTGAAGGGGAAGGCCACGGATTCCATTCGTGTATTGCGCGTGGCGGCTAGTCGGAGTAAATCGCCGCGAGTACGGCTTTCTGCGCGTGCATTCGATTTTCCGCCTGGTCGAAAACGACCGAATTCGGGTGGTCTATCATGCCTTCCGATAGCTCCTGCCCCCTGTACGCGGGCATATCGTGCATGAAGAGGAAGTCAGACTTTGCAGCTTTCGCCAATTCCTCATCTATCTTGTAGTTGCCGAATATGGCGATGCGCTCCGCCTTCTCGTCTTCCTGCCCCATGCTAATCCAGGTATCAGTGTAGAGGACATCCGCGTCCTGTGCGGCTTCATTAGGTTCCGAAACCCAGTCGATTCGGGACTCGCTCCTAGCAGCCCTGCTCTTCGCTTCGTCCAGAACAGGCGCGGGGATCTGGTAGTCCTCCGGCGATGCAAGCGTGAAGTTCGCGCCGACGGATGCACAGGCGAGCGCGAGACTGGCGGCGACATTGTTGCCGTCTCCCACGAATGCGACGTTCAGGTCGGACAGCCTGCCCTTGTGCTCCTGTATCGTCAGCAGGTCGCCCATCGCTTGGCAGGGATGCTCAAGGTCGGACAGCGCATTCACAACCGGAATGTCGCAGTATTTGGCAAGCAGTTCAAGGCTGCGGTGCGAGAATACACGCGCAATTATGCCGTCCACCCACCGGTCCAGCACCCGCGCGATGTCAGCTTCAGGCTCGCGCACGCCAAGTCCGACATCCTGCTGGCTGAGGTATGTGCAGGTGCCTCCGAGCTGGCGAATGCCAACCTCGAAGCTGACGCGCGTTCGCAGCGACGGCTTTTCGAACAGGAGCGCGAACTCCTTGCCTTCCAGCGGTCGCTCGCCCTTCCCTCGCTTCATCTTGTAGGCGCGCTCGATGAGCTGCGACACGCCCTCTGATGACAGGTCGGCGACCGACAGGAAGTCCTTGCCCTTCATACACATCTCCTTACTTGCCTGCGGATATTATAGTGCCTGCACCAGTGTAAGCAAGCAATTATGCCGCAAAAAGAGACAACTAAATGCACAGCTCTCCATCTCGCTTGACCACGCTGCCCTGCGCGACGATGGTATTTACGTTGTGCAATGCCTTGATGTCGGTCGTAGGGTCGCCGTCCACGATGACGACATCCGCCGCCTTGCCGACTTCAAGGGTGCCGGTCTCGCCCTCGATGCCGAGGCACTCTGCGGAGGTCTGAGTGGCGCAGACGATCGCCTCCATCGGGGTGATGTCCATCTCTTCGACCATCACCTGCGGAATGTACGCGAAGTCGTCGAAGCGAGCGTTTGTCATGCCTGAGTCCATGCCGGTTACGAACTTCACGCCCCGATCCCACATGTCGCGCAGAATCTCGAAGCGACGGCTTGGGTCGCTCATTGCCGAGCCGCCCGTTCTCCTGCCGCGCAGCCTGTTGAGCCGGTGAAGCGCGAGGGTGGGGTCAACCCATAAGCCCTTTTCAGCCATCAGGTCCGCGACATCCGGATCGTAGTCATACATCTGCGCCTCGTCCTCGGCGAGCCACGAGCAGTGGATGAGGTTGTGTACTCCCGCCTCCACGCAGTTACGCACTCCGGCGCTGGCGTGGCAGTGCGCCGCGATGCGCAGTCCCAGGCGCTCTGCGTCCTGCACGGCTGCCTTGAGCGTGGATGCAGGGTACTGCGGCGCGCGCGTGTTCGTGCCGGGGGTGAACCCGCCGCCGGTGGACATAATCTTGATGTAGCCCGCGCCAAGCTTGAACTGCTGCCGCACCGCCTGAACTACCTCGTCGGCCGTATTCGCCTCAGTGCCGAACATGTTGCAGTGCCCGCCCGTCGTTGTTATTGGAGTGCCTGACACGATGAGCCGCGGCCCCGGTATTATGCCGTCTTCGATTGCCTGCTTAATGGGGAAAGCCACCTGGTTGCGCGCGCCAAGGTCACGCATCGTTGTCACGCCAGAGGAGAGTGCTGAACGCACTGCGCCGACTGCACGCATCAGGAACACCTCGTCAGACTCGGTCATGATGTGCGCGTATGCGTCCTCCTGCGCGCTGCAGTGTATGTGAGAGTGCATTTCGATGAAGCCCGGCATGATGCTGCCGCCGTTCACCTCGATCACATCCGCTTCTGCGCCCGGCTCCAACTGCAGGTCGTCCTGCGTTGTAACCTCGGTTATCTCGCCGTCCTGCATTACGATCGCGCCGTTGGGCACGGCTTCCGCTCCCGTGCCATCGATTAGTCGGTCTGCCTTCAGCACCAGTTTCATTTCCGCCCTCACACTGTTCGGTATCTTGGATTTGCGGCACATTATAGCACGGCAGGCGTGGCATCCCGCCGCACTAGACCGCCGCCCCATATCTGGATATAATCCAGCCAAATTTCGGCGGGGCTACTGCCCTCGCCATCTGACACTCATTCAATCCCTGAATCGCGGGAGGGAGGCACGCCCATGACAACCTATTCGGACCTTAACAGAGACTCGCTGCTGTGGATGTACGAGAAGATGGTGACCATACGCCGTTTTGAGGAGCAGTCGAGGCGAGAAGCGGACGCCGGCAAGCTGCGCGGCATGCACTCGTCAATCGGGCAGGAAGCGGTGCCCACCGGCATCTGCGCTCACCTGCGCGACGATGACTATGTGCTTGGCACACATCGAAGTCACCACCACTGTATCGCCAAGGGGGTTGACCTCAACGAGATGATGGCGGAATTGCTCGGCAAGGCGACCGGCACCAATAAGGGCAAGGGCGGCACGATGCACATCGCCGACATCAACAAGGGCATGCTGGGCGCCAACGGCGTCGTCGGCTCCAATATTCCCGTTGCGACCGGCGTTGCCCTGAGCGCGAAGGTGCGCGGCAGCGACCAGGTAAGCGTCGTATTCTTCGGCGACGGCGCATCCAGCCAGGGCAGCCTGCACGAATCCATGAACATCGCCAGCATCTGGAAGTTGCCGGTGCTGTTCGTGTGCGAGAACAACCGCTATGCCGAGTCAACGCCGTTCGAGTATGCGGTCGCGGGCGGCTCCATCGCCAACCGCGCGGCCGGTTACGACATGCCCGGCGTGCTCGTGGACGGCCAGTCGGCACTCGACATGTTCGAGGTCGGCAAGGAAGCCGTGGCGCGCGCAAGGGCGGGGGAGGGACCCACGCTCATAGAGGCGCAGACATATCGCTACCAGGGGCACTTTGGCGCGGACGACCCTCTGGGTTATAGGACACAGGAAGAAGAGGACTACTACGAAGCGCGCGACTGCATCGTGACGCTGAAAGCGCACATCACCGACGGCGGCTACGCTACTGAGGGTGACATAGACGAAATTGAAGCGCGCGCATTGACGGCGGTTGTGCAGGCTACCACTTTTGCTGACGAAAGCCCATTCCCGGACCCGTCGGAACTGACGACAGATGTCTATGTGAGTTACAGGTAGCTCAGTCATTCTGTTAATCGGTGGTTTCAGATAAGGTCAGAAGACTAGTTGAAACACCGGTTGCTGGTGGACGGAGCTGCTGACCAACCAATGAACTTATCAGGAGACCACAATGGTACAAACACAGACACGGCGACTTTCATATATACAGGCGGTGAACGAGGCGCTGAGGCAGGAGCTTGAGCGCGACGAGTCCGTCATCATCATGGGCGAGGATATAGCGGGCGGAGGCGAGCGCGATCAGTTCCAAGATGCCTGGGGCGGTCCGATGCGCCTTACCAAGGGGCTGGTCGGCGACTTTGGCCGGCAGCGCATACGGGACACACCCATCGCGGAATCCGGATTCGTCGGGGCAGGCGTAGGCGCTGCGGCAACCGGTCTGCGTCCTGTCGTGGACCTGATGTATGTCGGCTTCCTGGGTGTGTGTGGCGATCAGATTCTGAACAACGCTGCCAAGATTCACTACATGTTCGGCGGCAAGGTCAAGGTGCCGCTGACTATAATGACCGGTATTGGGGCGGGAACAAACTCCGCCGCGCAGCACTCCGAGACCGTGTACTCCGTGTTTACGCACTACCCCGGCTTGAAGGTAGTCGCGCCATCGAATCCGTACAATGCCAAGGGGCTGTACGCCGCTTCCATTCGCGACGACGACCCGGTGATCATCTGCAACAACCGCCAGCTCATGGGCATCCGATTCGATGTGGATGTGCCGGAGGAATCCTACGAAGTGCCGCTCGGCCAGGCGGATGTTGCGCGCGAAGGCACGGATGTGACGCTGCTGGGAATCAGTTACATGACGCAGATCTGTCTGCAGGCGGCAGAAGACCTTGCGGCGCAGGGCTACTCCGCAGAGGTCATTGACTTGCTGTCCCTGTCTCCGATGGATGACGAGGCAATCCTGGAGTCCGTGCGCAAGACGCGCCGTATCGTAATCGTGGACGAGGACTACCCGCGTTGCAGCATGGCGGGGGACATCGCCGCGCTGGTCGCCGAGGAAGCGTTCGACTACCTTGACGCTCCACCGAAGCGCGTAACGCCTCCGCACACCTCCGTGCCTTACAGCCGCCCGCTGGAGGCGCTGTTCGTGCCCACGAAGGAGCAGGTAGTGGCAGCCGCGCTGGAGACGCTCGAATAGCCCGATCCTCTTTACCTATCACATCGACATTTCATATCGACATATTGGGAAAGCGAGAGCCTTAGTACAATGGCAGTCCAAATCGTGATGCCCAGGCTGGGCGACTTCATGACCGAGGGAATCGTGGCAAGGTGGGCGAAAGGGGAGGGGGATGCCGTCTCGCAGGGTGAGCTTATAGCGGAGATCGAATCCGAGAAGCTGAACTACGAGCTTGAAGCCACTTCGGACGGCATACTTCACCACGCGGTCGATGAGGGCGCCACCGTCGGAGTGGACGATGTAATCGGCTACTTGCTTGCAGAAGGCGAAGAGCCGCCCCAAGCCCAGCAGCCCGCAGCGCCTACCGCGGCATCGCCGTCACCCGCAGTCGCGCCGCAGAGACGCCCAGCGCGGCGAGGAGCGGGTGATGTGGTGCCATCGACACCGGGGGCGCGGCGTCTTGCCGCCAGCCTTGGCGTGGATATTTCGCAGGTTACACCCACAGGGCCACGCGGACGCGTAGTCGATGCCGATGTGCGAGCATACCATGAGGCTCAGCAGCCAAAGGCGCCCCCTGGAATGCCTGAACCGTCGAAGATTGAACCGCTGAGCGGCATGAGGCGCGCAATCGCGCAGAACATGCGAAGCAGCCTCAGCGAAACGGCACAGCTCTCGTATTTCCTTGAAGTTGATGTTACCGATGCGCAGAGCATGCGCCGTGAAGCGGCAAGAGAAAGCGACGCGACTATCACCATGGCCAGTGTGCTAATCAAGGCATGCGCCGAGTCGCTCAAGCGAGTGCCCACCTTGAACTCCATTCTCGTCGGCGACAATGTGATGTACTTCGACGAGGTGAACATGGGTGTCGCGGTTGCTCTGGAGGACGGGCTTATCGTGCCGGTGCTGAAGGATGTTCAGGACATGAGCATACCTGAGATTGCCGGGGGCGTTCGGGAACTGTCTGAGAAGGCGCGGTCGGGCCAGCTATCGTCGTCCGAAATAGGCGGCGGGACATTCACGATTAGCGTGCTCGGCGTTGTTGACGGCTTCACGCCGATCCTCAATCCGCCGCAGAACGCCATTCTCGGAGTTGGTCGCAGTGTACAGAAGCCGGTCGCGCGGAGGGGAGAAGTTGTCATTCGTGAGATGATGACGCTCAGCCTTACAGGGGATCACCAGGTCATAGACGGGGCAATTGCTGCGAGCTTCTTCCGTCGCCTTCAGCAGCTAGTGGAGCGACCGGCGGCGCTGTTCGACTAGCTTGCTCGCTTGAAAGAAAGATGGGGAGTCCAAGGGAACCTGACGCAGTGCGCGTTCTTCGGGGTTCCTTCTGATGGGCGTGGATTGAAGGTAGCCATGGATTTGGCACGCGGAACAGCGTGCCAAACCTTGCGGGCTTACTCTTCGGTAGGGTCGGACTCGGCCTGATCAGTGTCGATTTGCTGCACGGCCCACAGGATCGTTTCCAGTCCCCTTACGACGGCTTCTACCTGTTCCTGTTCGAGCATATCCACAATCTGTTGGATACGGTCGGCACCAATGCGCCAGAACTGGTCAATTGTGGCTCGGCCTTCGTCGGTCAATTCGCAGAGCACGACTCTTCTGTCGTCCGGATATGAGACGCGACCAACTAATTCCTTTTCTACCAGGCGGTCCACGACGGTGGTGGTGGCTGAAAGCGCCCTCCCCAGATGCGTTGAGATGCTACCCATACGCATAGGCCCCACTCGCTCCAGCAGAACGAGAGTTCTCAATTGTGGAATCGTCAGTCCCAGATCTTCCCATGCGTCAAGGCGATGAAGGTGCGTCTGACGATTCAGAAACTCAGCAACCTCTAAGAATCTATCCGTCAACTCCTGGTTGTTTGTATCGTTCATAGCTCCTATGCCATCCAGACTTTGCAGTAGTTACAGTAGAGCATCCGCATTTCCGACAGTAAGAGTCCAATTGAAACAGGATTCGATTTATGTCTGACCACTTTCTGTCAGACATTGCGAAGTGTCATTTGGCTTGCCTTTTACACCTTGGTATCCTTTCGTAAGTTAGACACGCCTGATCTCGTGCCCATCCGATTACCGAGTATATGAACATTCTCCCCAGTCTGATCCATCACCCCGGATTGGCGATTTCGGCGCCACCAAATCAGTTTTCGGCCTGGGATCTGAACTCAGTCCGCAGTAATTGACCGAACCCCTGTAGAGGCGACTAGTCAAGGACTCCGGGTCAGAACTGTTCACTATGTCCAACCTTGTTGCATATTATCAGACCTATGTTCATATACAAACATTATTATGCCTTTTCAGCGCGCAAAAACGCCAATTGCTGTTGCAAGGAAATAGTTTACCTTAAAAACATTATCAATCCAATAGCAAACCGTCATTTTTGAACTAAATAGTTGCGACGCGATTGGAAAGCACACAATTTGTGCGCCAAACCCTTGCGAAATTCCTGACATGTGGGTGAGGCCTGCCCGGGTGGGCTGGAAAAATGCGCAGTGTGAATCGATTGAGACGCTATGTCGGTCGATTCCCTTGACTGTGCCGATCTTTATCGGGCACTCCTGCCGTCTTGTCTATTCCTGCGGCGGTAAATCAAACTCACAGAATCACTTGGGCTGCCGGCAGGCGTTCATAGACTCTGAGACCTTAGAACAGTGCAATGGCGGAAACTCTCTATGAGATCGAACCACTAGACAACTCGTTCAAGCGCACATAATGTGAGAGGCGGTTTCTCTTTAACCTGTCCACCTCGCAGAATGCGCAGTCTAGAAAGACGCCTACCCAGCCTCCATTTCAATTCAACTCACGCAATTTGTCCTGATGTTACCACAAGAGAGCGGGATTTATGCTACCTAGCGGTATATTAAGACTCAGTATCATGTTCATAATCATGTTCATAGGCACTTAACCCGGTTGGCTTGACTTAGAAATTCGAATGCCAGCCTGTCTGCCAGACTATACTGTTCTGCTGCAGGGTATGAGGAAGGTCACACCAGACATAGTATGGATGTGTTATTCTTTTCACAAAAAATGAACGAGTGCATGGAATTGGGACGATCGAAGCATCGGTGACCCGGAAGGAAGTAAGTCAATGACAGACAACGAATCTCCCGCATCTACCAACTTCATACAGCAGGCAATAATCGCTGACAACGAATCCGGCAGGTTCGACAGGCGCGTACATACACGCTTTCCCCCTGAGCCAAACGGCTACCTGCACATCGGGCACGCCAAGTCCATCTGCCTGAACTTCGGCCTGGCACGGGAGTTTGGCGGGCTGTGCAACCTTCGATTCGACGACACCAACCCTACCAAGGAGAGCGTGGAGTATGTCGAATCTCAGAAGGAGGACGTGCGCTGGCTCGGTTTCGACTGGCATGACAGAGAACTATACGCGTCCGACTACTTTGGAGAGCTGTACGAGTTCGCCAGGCAGCTCGTGCTTGAAGGCAAGGCGTATGTGGATGACCTCAGCCAGGAGGAGATTCGCGAGTATCGCGGCACGCTGACCGAACCGGGCAGGGAAAGCCCGTACCGTGAGCGCTCGGCGGAAGAGAACCTGGAACTTCTGGAGCGCATGAAGGCCGGAGAATTTCCTGATGGCGCGCGTGTGCTTCGGGCGAAGATCGACATGTCGTCGCCCAACCTGAACATGCGTGATCCCGTGATGTACCGCATACTGCACACCGAGCACCACCGCACTGGCGACGACTGGTGCATCTACCCCATGTACGACTTTGCGCACGGGCAGTCTGACTCCGTAGAAGGAATCACGCACTCAATCTGCACGATGGAGTATGAGGACCACCGCCCATTGTACGACTGGTTCCTGCAGGAACTTGAAATGTACCAGCCGCGCCAGATCGAATTCGCTCGACTGAACCTCAGCCACACCGTACTCAGCAAGCGCAGGTTGCTGCGCCTCGTCGAAGGCGGATATGTCAATGGCTGGGACGACCCCCGCATGCCAACGATCGCGGGATTTCGCAGGCGGGGCTACACGCCGGAAGCAATCCGCAACTTCTGCGACAGGATCGGCGTAGCAAAGAACGCTGCCATTATCGACATAGCCCTGCTGGAACACAGCCTGCGCGACCACCTCAACAAAACAGCACAGCGCGCGATGGCGGTGATGCGTCCGCTCAAGGTTGTCATCACGAACTTCCCGGAGGGTGAGACCGACTGGCTAGACGCCGTGAACAATCCGGAGGATGAATCAGCAGGTACGCGCAAGGTGCCATTCTCGCGTGAGTTGTACATCGAGCGCGACGATTTCATGGAAGACCCGCCGCGCAGGTTCTATCGCCTTGCTCCGGGCCGCGAGGTTCGCCTGCGCTACGGCTACTTCATCAAGTGCGAGGAAGTGATCAAAGACGAAAGTGGCGAGGTGGTGGAGTTGCGCTGCACCTACGACCCGGAGACTCGCGGCGGCAGCGCACCCGATGGCCGCCGCGTGCGCGCAACGCTTCACTGGGTGTCGGCGCAGCACGCGCTTGATGCTGAAGTGCGGCTGTACGACCATCTCTTCACTCGCTGGAATCCTGACGAAGACGATGAGGACGGGGCGGACTGGCTGTCCTTCCTGAACCCTGAATCGCTTGTTACCGTCAGTGATGCCAAACTGGAACCGGGACTTGCGGAGGCGACTCCCGGCAGCCGCTTCCAGTTCGAGCGGCAAGGATACTTCTGCGTGGACACCAGGGACTCCACGCCTGAACGCATCGTCTTCAACCGCACTACGACCTTGCGGGACACCTGGGCGCGCGTGCAGCAGCGAGGCCGGTGACTCCCACCTCGGCATAAGTAGTACAAGCAAGGGGCGGCTCATTCGAGCCGCCCCTAATCTGCGTATCGGTTTATCCTGCCAGGTTATGCTTATTCCTTGGGGTCCACCTCGCGGTACTCGCCCTCGACCGTGGCATCGTCCTGCGGCATGTCGCCGGGAGCGGCATCCGGCTGCCCGGGTGCTCCAGCTTGTGCGTACACTGCTTGCCCAAGCTGCTGCATGGCCTCCTGCAACTCGTTTGTCGCCGTTGTGATCGCCGTGATGTCGCCGCCCTGAAGCGCCGAGCGCACAGCCGCGATCTTAGCCTCGGCCTGCGACTTCAGCTCGTCGGGCAGACTGTCAGCGTTGTCCTGTATCAGCTTCTCCGCGCTGTACGCAAGATTCTCCGCGTTGTTGCGCGTGGTGGTCTCTTCGCGCCTGCGCTCGTCCTCATCGGCATGCATTTCGGCGTCGCGCACCATGCGGTCGATTTCGTCCTGAGCAAGCCCGCTGCTCGCCGTGATGGTGATGCGCTGCTCCTTGCCCGTGCCTTTGTCCTGTGCGGACACGTTCAAGATGCCATTCGCGTCGATGTCGAAGGTGACTTCAATCTGCGGAATGCCCCTTGGCGCGGGTAGGATGCCGTCAAGAATGAATCTGCCGATGCTCTTATTCTCCTGTGCCATGCTCCGCTCGCCCTGGACCACATGCACCTCGACGCTGGGCTGGTTGTCCGCTGCCGTGGTGAAGGTCTCGCTCTTGGCGGTTGGGATCGTGGTGTTGCGCGCGATAAGGTTGGTGGCAACGCCGCCGAGCGTCTCTATGCCCAGGCTGAGCGGCGTGACATCCAGCAGGAGGATGTCCTGCACCTCTCCTTGAAGCACGCCCGCCTGTATCGCCGCGCCTATCGCTACCACTTCGTCGGGGTTGACGCCCTGGTGCGGCTCCTTGCCGAATAGATCGGTTACGATTTCTTGTACGGCGGGCATCCGTGTCATTCCACCCACAAGAATTACTTCGTCAATCTCGTTCACATTCACGCCAGCGTCAGCGATCGCCTTCTTGCACGGTTCGACGGTCCGCTGCACAAGCTCTGCGACCAGCTGCTCCAGCTTGGACCGGGACAGGCTCATGACAAGGTGCTTCGGCCCCGATGCGTCCGCCGTAATGAACGGCAGGTTGACTTCCGACTGCATGAGGGTGGAAAGCTCGATCTTCGCGCGCTCCGCGGCCTCGCGTAGTCGCTGGAGCGCCATAGCGTCTTGCTTCAGGTCGATGCCCTGCTCGCGCCTGAACTCGTCCACTATCCAGTCCACAATCCGCTCGTCGAAGTCATCGCCGCCAAGGTGCGTGTCGCCATTTGTCGCCTTGACCTCGAACACGCCGTCACCGATCTGCAGCACAGTAATGTCGAAGGTGCCGCCGCCGAGGTCGTACACGGCTATCGTCTCGTCGGTCTTCTTGTCCAGGCCATAGGCGAGTGATGCGGCGGTCGGCTCGTTGATGATACGCAGCACCTCAAGCCCCGCTATTCGTCCTGCGTCCTTGGTGGCATTGCGCTGGCTATCGTTGAAATATGCCGGCACGGTTATGACCGCTTGATTTATGGTCTCGCCAAGTTTCGCCTCGGCGTCCTGCTTCAGCTTCTGCAGAACCATAGCCGAGATCTCAGGTGGCGCGTGGTTCTTGCCGCCCATGACAACATAGGCGTCGTTGTTGGTGTTCTTCACCACCTTATACGGCAGAAGTTCCAGGTCGCGCTGCACGCTGTCGTCCTCGAAGCGGCGCCCCATCAGGCGCTTGACCGAATACACTGTATTTTCGGGATTCGTAACTGCCTGTCGCTTCGCGGTAGTGCCTACATATCGCTCATTGGAGCGAGTATTGAGCCCCACGACTGATGGCGTCGTGCGACCGCCCTCAGCGTTCTCTACAACGCGTGGCTCCCCCGCTTCAATCACTGCCATGCACGAGTTTGTGGTCCCTAGGTCGATTCCGAGTATGTTTGCCATTCCTGTCTCCTGTTAAATATATGTCTGATAATGATTTAGCTGCCTATGGTCTGAAAAATGATCTATGAGTATGTTAGGCGTCTGAATCCGTATGCCCGGCCTCCGGAGCCTTTGCCACGATGACCTGAGACGCCCTCAACACCTTGTCGTGCAGACGGTATCCGTCTCTGAACACCTGGATTATGGCACCGTCTTCCGCTTCCTCTGTCTCCATGTAATGGACCGCTTCGTGTTCCCATGGGTCGAAGGGCTTGCCAGTAGCTTCGATCTTGCTGACGCCCTCGGACCCCAGCAGGTTGTCCAGATTGCGCTTGACTAGCATCAACCCTTCCTGCCATCCGGCGGCTGCCGCATCTTCCGGCAGCATATCAATGGCGCGCTCGAAGTCGTCCACGACGCCCAAGAACTTGGTCAGCAGATTGGCGTTCGCATTGCGCTGTAGTTCTTGGCGCTCCTCGTCAACGCGACGCCTGTAATTCACCAGGTCTGCCTGCGATCGTTGCGCCAAAGCCTTGAACTGGTCCCGCTCTCGCTCAAGATCCTCCATCGGATCCGGCAGTGGCTCTATCTCTGAGAGCGCCTGCCGCAAGAGTTCGTCACCTTCACTTGAAGCGGGAGCATCGTCATCTTGCTTGTCTTCACTAGTCAATCTTGTCCTCCACCTATGCTGTGTTATCTCGTTTATCGGGGCGCCGTATGCAATATGCCCAGCATCTCGTCAACACTCTGGTCCAGCGATGACCTTAATTCATCACCTTGTAGACTTCGTATCTGGCTCTTCATCTGCAGGAGCCTGTTGAAGAGGCGCAGCGCGAGCTGCACACCGGCGAGGTTCAGTCCCATGTCGCCTACGAGGTGCTTGATGAGCCTTAGCCGCGCTACATCCTCATCGGAGTAAAGGCGCAGCATGCCGACAGTGCGGGACGGGCGCACAAGGCCAATCCGCTCGTACTTGCGCAGCGTCTGCGGGTGCATCTCCAGGATGCGCGCTGCCACGCTGATGATGTACACGCCTTCCAGTTGTTCGCTGCCCTGTCGGTGTCTGTTCATGGTCCCTCCGGGCGCTCCGGAACCGCGCGTATTGGCGCGCTTGATCCGCTAACCTGTCGCCATTCAACTCGTTATATTATACGCAACGCTTGCTGCAAATTGCAGATATTTTCTTGGATGTCTGAGACGTTGCTGCTATAGGGGCTTAGAAACTACTGAATATAAATTCACTACTCAATTCATATTTTAATACTTGACACGGTGCGTGTCAATCGTTTATGATGCATGCAGTTAGCAATAAGTGGGGGTTATAGATGTGCAGTCGCGGCGGTAACCAATCCGACCCACGCGCATCAAATTGAATGAGACAAGGAAGTTTGGAAGCAGCAAATTGATGCTGTAACTCAGGGGAGGTGGATAAAATGACTGTGTACCTGAAGTCTTGCAACCGTTGCGGCGGAGATATGAACTCCAACCGTGACATCTATGGGGAGTACCGAATTTGCATGCAGTGCGGCAATATGATCGACATCCCGAAGGAGCCGCATCTGTTCTCGCTGCAGACCAGCTCGGACAATTCCGACCGGAAGAGGGCTGCATAGCTGCTGCACGGACGGCAACTGGCGATATAGAAGAAAGCCCCTCTCAGATACGAGAGGGGCTTTCTTTTTGCTTCTTCCGGCTTTTCCCTATGACATGCTGCGGCCACTGATGAGGCCAACTATGAGTCCCATAGACGACTTAATCAGCCAATCTGAAGAATGCCTCAGAGTTTCCTGAGTGGCGGAGAGTTCGCCTGTGAACGCAATTGACATCCATACCAGAATTGCGAGGCCAATGAGGAACAACGAAAGGGAAACGATTAGAGCTGACTTGTAGGTGGATCCCTCTCTGTACCGGCTATCTGGGGTTGCCATCTTCAGAGACTTTCTTGTCGTCCCTGCCTACGAGTCTGCCGGTTCGCTTATCGATGTAGCTGGTAACAGTGGGATGCAGAACTGCCTCCCTGAGAGTGTTACCGACAAATCTTGCTATGGCAACGGGACGATTGGGCGTGTCGAGACGGCGTACCTTCAAGGCGCTTCCGAGAGGGAGTCTGTTGCCGTCGCTTGGTATATTCTGCATAATCATACTTCCTTCGTGGATTATACCACATAAGTGAAGGAACAGTCTCAATGCAACCTAACACGTTCCCTAGATCGCTCAATCGAAACGCCAGCCAACAGACTCACACTTATCAATTTACATCAACTCGTCCCAGAAGCGCTGCTCCTTCCACGGATCGCCTTCCATGTGATAGCCGCGGACCTCCCAGAAACCTGGGCGGTCCTCCGTCATGAACTCCAGGCCGTTCACCCACTTCGCGCTCTTCCAGCCGTAGCGCTTCGGCACAACCAGGCGCAGCGGTCCGCCGTGCGCCTCTGCGAGTGGAGCGCCGTCATGCGCCCAGGCGAATAGCACATCATCGTCCATGATAACATCCAGTGCCAGATTCGTGGAGTAGCCGCCGTAGCAGTGCGCCATGACATGTGTGACTTCAGAGCTTGGCTTTACGAGCTTCATCACATCGTTGAATGCCACGCCTTCCCAGGTGTTCTGCAGCTTGCTCCATTGTGTTACGCAGTGAAACTCCGCATCCAGCGTCAGCTTTGGAAGCGCGGTGAACTCCTGCCAGTTGAGCGTAACTTCCTCTTCGACATGCCCGAACACCCTGAACTGCCATGTGTCCAGACTGATTCGAGGAGTTGACCCGTATGTCAGTATGGGGAACTTCTCGGTGACGAACTGTCCCGGGGGTGCGTCCTGCTCATAGGCGGGCATCCGCCTGCGGTTGATTCGTCCCAGCTTTTTCAGCATGCTCTCTCCTCCACATAAAATCTCATTCACTGTATGAGATGCTTTTTCGGGCTTTAAGGTGCGTAATCCAGCTTATGCGTATGCGCAACTCGTAATAGTGTACACTAATTTCCGGCTTCAATCGCTGAGCCATCTTGTTAAGAATATTGCCTTCCGGAGCAGCAATGAACGAGCAGATTGAAGAGATTCTGCGCGGCGCGTATGACCTACATGTCCATGCCGCGCCCGACGGCAGCCAGCAGCGCCGAATGGACGCGCTCGAAGTGGCACGATGCGCCTACGAAGCGGAGATGGGCGGCTTTGTGCTCAAGTCGCACGACTATAACACTGCGCCGCTGACCTACGCGCTCAACCAGATGTATCCGGGCCTGAATATACTCGGCGCGATAACTCTGAACCGATCCGTCGGCGGCATCAATCCCGACGCAGTTCAGGTCGCCGCCGACCTGGGCGCGCAGTTAGTCTGGATGCCCACCTTCACCGCCGACTTTCGGATGCGTGACAACGGCTCTGGCGAGGGCATACGCGTCGCAGACCACGACGGCATTCTGACCGAAGGCGTCCTCGAGGTTCTGGAAATCATCGTCGACAACGATATGACCCTCGCATCGGGGCACATATCGCCCGCAGAAGCCATCGCGCTCTTTGAGGCGGCGCGCGCGCAAGGCGTGAGCCGAATGATCGCAACGCATCCCGACGGAGTGGCGACCCCGGAGGAGCAGCGCCGCATGGTCGCGCTCGGCGCTTACCCGGAGTACACATTCCTAACGTGCATGCCGTCACGCGGCCGCAAAACACCGCAGCAGTTCGTGGAGATGATACGCAGCCTCGGCGTCGATAACTGCATCGTGACCACTGACTTCGGTCAATGGCAGAATCCGCCGCCCGCCGAAGGCATGCGAATGGCAATCGCCATGCTCCTCGACGCGGGTATGACGCCGGAAGAAGTGACGAAACTCGTGAAGAGCAACCCGGCTAATCTGGTCGGCTTGGACTAAGAGACGGGCGCTCTGTCCCTTATACCTCAGGTGAGGGTAGGGGATTAGGCGCAGCTACGGCAAATTTGGTAGGACTTCCTCACTCATCAGCGTCAAGCAGTCCAGCCACTTCTGCCGGTCATCCTCCCAGTCATGGCACAGCATCAGCAGCGTGCCGAACCCGCCAACATCGTCGTGCAACTTCTTCAGCTGATGCGTTACTTCGTCTGGGTCGCCCACAACCCATAGGTTCTCCAGCATATACTCAGGAGTCAGCTCCTCGTCGGACATGCTCTCGTCCGTCTTTAGACCCGCCAACCCTCTGCCGCTGCCCAGCAAGGGAATCCAGTAGTCCACGAAAAACCGTCCGAAAGTATTCATCGCCTCTTCCCGCGCCTTGTCGCCGTCCTCGGCTACAAATACCTCACGCGAGATGCGCCAGTCCTTACGGGAAGCCTTGATTTTGCTCTTCGCGGCGCCCTTCGTAACCACCTGCCAGTGGCTCGGCAGGAATATGTCGTGGAGGAAGCATGTGCTCAACGGCATCCAGCCGCGCTCTCCTACGATTTCCAACGTGCCAGAATACGGACTGCTCCCTGCGACCGCAATGGGCGGGTGCGGCTTCTGGTACGGCAACATGTGGAAGCCTAATCTGCGCTCAGGCACATCCTCCGGGAGCCTGCCATCGTAGAACCTGCTGTCGTACTCGAACGGCTCGCCCTTCCATATCTTCAGGATGAGGTCAACAGCCTCGTACAGCCGCTCCCTGGGCTCGCCTAGTTCGGTGTCCAACCCGAACAGCTCAGTGTCTGTAGAGGGCCCTCCCGAACCGATGCCCAGGTAAATCCGGCCCTTCGCCATGTGGTCGAGCATCGCAATTCGGTGCGCCACATGCGCCGGGTGATGGTAGTGCAGCAGCGATACCCCTGTGCCGAACTTCATCTGATCCGTAACGCCGAGCGCCCTGGCGATGAACAACTCGGGCGAGGGCATGTTCTCCCATGGCAGCGTAAAATGCTCGCCAATCCACGCCTCGCTGAAGCCCAGGCTGTCGGCGTGCGCCATCAGCTGGAGGTCTTCCTCGTATGTCTCATAATGCGGGCGGTGAGGGTAGTGGAGCGGCATCAGGAATAGGCCAAGATCCATGGCTGACCTCGCTTAAGTGTAGAATCTAGTGCCGTGTATTGTGCTGTATTGAGAAGGCTACGAATTGCGGAAAGCTGTGAAGTTCACGGCGGTCGGAGCATTGCGGCTCTTCTGCATAGCGGAAAGGTATAAGTCCAAGTCCACAGTGAGCAAGGGCGTATCTTCCGTTACGGCCTCTATAAGTGTCGCATCAGTGAGACCAAGCCGTACAAACTCTGAATTGGATGCCGCGACTTCACTGGAGACCACAACTTCTCGAGAGCCTTGTATTAGCCTACGTAGCATCTCTAAGAAGCGCGAACGGTCAGGCTCCCGGTGCTGACTGAGCATATTAGAGGTTTCTGTAAGCGTGTTTGGAGTCAATAACAAGTCAATTCTTCCAATCAAGTCAACCAGCGCGTCGTAATCTTCCGCTGTGTACGCTCGCAACCTACGGTGCCTTGCTATATGCTCTCGACCTACTCTGCCCACTACAAGTAACACTAGCAAGTTCGTATCGATTAAGTATCCTAATATGGGCATCGCATCAGTCCGCTCGGACTAGAATTCGGTCCTTGAGGGATACAATTCGCCCATCTTGGTCATTTATGCGAACTTGCTTATAAGAGCGGGGACGCCGAGCATCTGAATATGGAAACGGAATCGACACCGATTTCTCTTTGTCCCATGGCCGCGAGAAGCCGATGGTAACATGCCATTGGTCTGAGCAGACGTCGAATTCCACTTCTTCAAGACCGATGTCCATTACGTCTTCTTCGTCATACAAGCTGACGACATAGTCTTTGGCTGTCTTGACCGCTTGCTTCACATCCATGATTGACCTCCACCAGCAAATCTTAACATGGTTAGGCTGGTCTAAGTTGAAGCAGAATCATCTACTCTCTTCGTCCGATACCGTGATTGTCCTCTGTGTTATAGTCTGTGCGGAATAACTGTCTAAATCGCGTTAAGGAATAGCATGACAGAAGGAATGCTCCAAGGCGTAAGAGTGCTCGAACTCGGCGAGGGCGTTTCCGCGCCATATTGCGGCAAAACCCTTGCTAACCTCGGCGCCGAGGTCATCAAGATAGAGTCGCCGCAAGGTGACATCTCCCGCGCCATGGGGCCCTTTCCCGGCGACGTTCCCCACCAGGAGAAGAGTGGAGTCTTCCTAGCTCTCAATGCCAACAAGTACGGGGTAACGCTGGGCGTCGAAACTGAAGAAGGCGCGGAGGCCTTTCGTAATCTTGCCCGTACAGCGGACATCATCGTCGAAAGCATGCCAGTGGGCTGGCTTGACGAAAGACGACTAGGATACGCCAACCTCACCGAAGGCAATCCCTCGCTCACAATGACATCGCTTTCGCCATTCGGCACATGGGGGCCATATGCAAGCTACAAGCTTACCGACCTCACGCTGTTCCACATGAGCGGCCAGGCGCACAGCCTTCTAGGTCCTGTCTCCGATCCTGACAGCCAGCCGCCCATACGAGCCGGTGGTCACCAGGCTGAACTCGTAGCGGGGATGTCCGCCGCGACCGCCACCCTGATGGCTCTATTCCGTACTCGCATCACCGGCAAGGGCTGTCACATAGAGGCGTCGGCCTACGAGGCGATGGCGACTCAGCTTGTAAGCGCGCTCGCGACTTGCGCCTTCGACCGTCCGCCGCCATCGCGCTCCCTGTCGGAAGTCCAGGAAGCTGCGACAGGAGGCGTCGTCTCCGCGGTCGGCGGCATCCTGCCCTGCAACGATGGCTATGTGGCTATATCGCCGCGTGAGGATGCCCAGTGGCAGCGCTGGGTTGAGCTTATGGACAATCCACAGTGGGCGAGTGAAGAGCGCTTCCTGACCCGCGATGGCAGAGAGAGTAACTTCACCGAACTGTGGGACCTCGTAGGCGAGTGGACAAAACGCCGCTCCAAGCACGACATTGCGAGAATGGGGCAGGAGAGGCGCATACCATGCTTTCCGGTCAACACCGTTCACGACCTTTTCAACGACCCGCACCTGAAGGAGCGCGAGTTCTTCACGACGATTGAGCATCCGATAGCGGGCGCGCTCCAGTATCCGGGCGTCCCGTATCGCTTCTCAAACACACCGCTGCCTCTCACGGAGCGCCCCGCGCCGATGCTCGGGCAGCACAACGACATTTACCTGCGTGAGGTCTCCCGGCTATGAGTGAAGATTCAACCGGCCTGCCCTTGGAAGGAGTGCGCGTCCTCGATCTCAGTTGGATAATAGCGGGGCCGACAGCAACGCGTTTTCTCGCAATGATGGGCGCGGAGGTCATCAAGGTGGGAAGCGCGCGCCGACCTGACCCGTCCACTCGCGGTGCTCCCTTTCAGACGTACAATCAGTCCAAGCTCTATGCTGCCCTCAACATCTCCCGTCCCGAAGGATTGGAGCTTGCGATGCGCCTCGTATCGGTCTCCGACATAGTGATCGAGAATTTCGCGGCGGGCGTAATCGAGCGGCTTGGACTCGGCTACGACGCACTGAGGCAGGCGAAGCCCGACATCATCATGCTCTCATCGTCCGGCACAGGACACTCCGGCCCCGACAAGGACTATGTTGCGTACGGCAGCCTGCTGCAGTACTACACCGGCTGGAACGCCATATCGGGCAACCCGGACTCCGAGCCAATCAAGGGCGGTCTGTGGGCTGACCCCTGGGTCGGCATGGAACTTGCGATGGTCGCGGCTGCCGCCCTCAATCACCGCGCTGTAAGCGGCGAAGGCAACTATGCGGACTTCTCTATGGCTGAGGCGCTCACCGCCAGCATCCCGGAAGCGCTTCTCGACTACCAGATGAACGATCGCGTGCCCGAACCGATGGGAAACGCCGACCGGCACCACGCACCCCACAATGTCTATCGTTGCAAGGGTAGCGACCGCTGGCTCGCCATCGCTGTCACCGGCAACGAGGAGTGGCAGTCTCTGTGCGCTGCTATCGGCAGGCAAGACCTCTCGGACGACGAGTCCCTCGCCGACCCGAATGGCAGGCGCAGTCAGATGCAAAGGATTGATGCCGCAATCAACGAGTGGACGCAGCAGCACGAGGACTACGAGGCGATGCGAGTTCTACAAGCCGCCGGCATTTCCGCCACGCCTTATCTCAGTCCAGACCGCGTCTTCACAGACCCGCAACTGCGCGAGGGCGGCTATTTCACCACGCGCACCGCGAGCGACGGAAAGCAGCGCGACCTGCCCGGTCTGGGGTGGCGCTTTGAAGGTGGGCCTGAGCCGCGCAATACGGCCGCTCCCGTGCTGGGGCAGCACAACGACTACGTGTACGGTGAACTGCTGGGGTTGTCCAATGAAGAAGTGGCTAAGTACATGGACGACCAGATCATCTACTAGGAAATATCATAAGCGTCCCGCACATCCTGAAATCGCACATCCTGTAACAAATATGAGGTGGAATGATGGCAGTGCAATACGAGAAGAGAGGCAATATCGCCTATGTAACCATCGACAATCCGCAGAAGGCGAACATCCTGGACCGACCGACTTCGGACGAGATTGCGGAGGTCTGGAAGGAGATCTGGGACGACTGGGATGTGCGAGTAACCATTCTGACGGGCAAGGGCGACCGTCACTTCTGCGCCGGACACAATCTCGCAACGCGTCCGGACATTACCCCCGAAGAGCGCGAGCGCATCCGCTCCGAGGCGATATTCTGGCCGCCGTCCGGCACGGTGAACGGCGCCGCCAAGATCGGCGCAGATGGTAGGCTCGGCGATCACTACCCGCAGATCTGGAAGCCCGTCGTCGGCGCAATCAACGGCTGGGCGGCAGGCGCAGGCTTCTATCTGATGCTTACATCAACGGACATCCGCATCGCTAGCGCGGAGAACGCCCGCTTCAAGTTCGCGCTGCTCAGTCAAGGCTGGGTGGGCAACGGGCCCGGCGCTACCTACCTGATGAAGCAGATCGCATACGCTGATGTAATGCGAATCCTGCTGACCGACGAACCATTCGACGCGCAGGAGGCGCTTCGCATGAACCTCATCAACGAGGTCGTTCCGCACGACTCGCTGATGACCCGTGCCGTGGAAGTTGCAAATCACATAGCGGGTTTGCCGCCGCTCGCCGTGCGGATGATGAAGGAGTTCGTGATAAGATTCCGCGACACGCCCGTAACCGAGGCATGGCGAGTGCAGACACTCATGAATACTCTGCTCACCCAGCTCAGCGCCGATGGCGATGAGGGAAGACAGGCATTCATCGAAAAGCGTCCGCCGGAATTCACCGGCAGCATCCGTCAGAAGGGCGAGCCCTACCCGGATGTTGACGAAGAACAGCGCGCCCGCCTGGACGAAGTGCGCCGCGAACTGCTTGGTTAGCGGCCGGATTCTATCTTTACTGTTGAATCTATAGCATGACAAGTACGAGCGACTATGTATGCGTCTCCTGCGGCTTTCAGAACCGCGTGGGCGCGAATTTCTGTGGCAACTGCGGCGAATCACTGGCGACTGCAATCTTGTGCCCGAATTGCGGCGCAAATCTTGAAGGGACGCACAATTTCTGCGGTATCTGTGGCAACCGTGTTGGCGACGCATCCGATGCGGCAACGGTAGGCGAGCGCAATACCGTCCCGGCAGACCTCCCACGCCTGCGCCTTCCCATCATCTCTGTACCCACGACGCTGTTTTCAGCTCCGGTACGACTCAGGAGTCGCGTGGCGCCGATGTCCACTCCTCTGCTGGTTGCAGGGGCGCTGCTCGTCACGCTTGCCCAGGCGTACCTGGCATTCGCCTATGAACCCGGCAGGACCGCGCCCTCACTTGGTGTGTTTGCGCTCATCGCGGGGGTCGCGCTGTTCACCGTTGGCGCATTCGGGAGAACCGCCAATGACAATACCCCTGACCCATTGGGTGCGCTTAACATACCACCGCTGCGCACCGTTCTTGGCGGGATTGGCGCTGCCAAAGCAATAGTTGCAGGACTCGGCGGCTTACTGATAGTCGTGCTGTTATTCCGCCTGCTCGCCGGATCGGAGTCCGGGTTGGACTTGCTGCTTTGGCTCGTAGCTGTGTGCGCTCTGGCGATCCCGTTCATTCGCAAGCTGAATCTTTCGCCGAAGCATCTGGTCCCCCCAAGAGAGCGTTTTCCTGATTTCGTGATTGTGCTTGCGCTTGTCGGGATATTCGTCGCCCTCAACACACACGACCTGACGGACTGGTACTACTCTGCCATAGGCGATGAATACGCGCACTACAATTACGCAAGGGAGCTGGCCGAGGACGGTTTCCGGCGTCCATTCGACCTGGACGGCGTGTACAGCGAGATCAACCCGGTGATGGCATCGATCTACCCGGCGATGGTGATGAAGATGCTGGGCGTTGGCAACTTTGCCTGGAAGTTCAGTCTGATCATCAGCATCGCCATCACTATTCCCGCTATGTACATACTGGGGTATGTGCTCGCGGGTCGAATTGCCGCAGTCGTCTCGGCTTCGATTCTCGCCTTTAGCCACTACATCTTTGCCTTCATGCACACCGGCTATCCAAACACGGATGTGATGCCGCTAATCGTCTGGTCGATAGCCCTGTTTGTGCTGGGTGTCAGGCGCGGCAACTCATTCCTTATCTACGCCTCAGGGCTGCTGGCTGGATTCGGCCTGCTCTTCAACATTGTTGCCCGTGCGGCGGTCGCCATAATCCTTCTGTACGCCTTAAGCCATCAGGATGTACGCAGACGCCTCGCCAGCCTCTGGCCCTGGGCGCTGGGAGTATCGCTTACGGTGGTGCCCCTGATATTCGCAAATGGCGATGAAGTGCTCTCGACAGCGTTGGTGAAGATTGTGGGTCCAGGTTCACAGCACGCTTCCGAGTACGATGGCATACTAAGTCAGGTAGTATCCAATGCCGTGCGGAACCTTCTGGCGTTCAACTATAACTCGCAAGCAAGTCATTATGTGTCGGGAGCGCTATTAGACCCAATCAGCGCAGTTTTGGCATTGCTGGGGCTTGGATACTGCTTGGGAACGATGCACAAGCCGTCATCCAGGCTTCTGCTCATACTATTCGCGGTTATTGCCACAGGCACTGCGCTGCTGTCGCCGTATCCGTATGTGCCCATCACCCGCATGTCCAGCATGCTCATTCCGCTCGCGCTGATGGCCGGAATTGCCGCCGTCCTTCTGATCAATGCAAGGATTCCATCTCTCGGCGGTGAGAAGCAAAGTCCCTCAGCCCTCCCAGCCGTCACTGTCCTTTCTCTTCTTGGCGTGGTGGTGCTAGCGCTCAACGCCTGGCAATTCTGGTACGCGACGCCACGGGTCTTTCATCACACGCAGGAAGCCGTAGCAATAGGCGCGATGCGTTCTGAGGCGTGCGAAGGTGAGCCTGATAGCCTGATTATGGTGGGTAGAAGCACAATCCCTTTGCTGAAGCCTGCGCTGGAGTCCTACCACCCCGATGGCGCGCTTCCACACCTTCTTGACCACTCGGACGTCGTATCAGACGGCACCCTGCCGGCAGATCCGGCGCGATGCGTCATCTTCCTAAATCCGGAAGATGCGGAGATACAGGCATTCAAGCAGGACCTGGCTGCCCGATACCCGCAGGGAGAGTTCAGTATCTTCAGTAATCCCTCAGGAAAGACTTCGGTCGAAGTCTTCACGCCCTTTGCCGGCTGAGGCGAACTATGGCAATACTGCGCCAGGGGAATGACCGACAAGCGCTCAGGCTTGCTGATATACTGACCACTGAAAACTGACGACTACGGAGGACGACAATGTTTGAGAGACTTGCGATAGTAGGCACGGGAGCAATCGGCAGCGTCATAGGCGGCTATCTGTCGAGGGCGGGACGCGACATCACGCTCATTGACACCTGGGCAGAGCACGTAGATACGATGAACGCTGACGGTCTGCATGTGACAGCCGAGAACGGCGAATTCACCACAAGCGTCAACGCGATGCACCTCGGTGATGCCAACAGGGTAGGGGAGCCGTTCGATGCGATTTTCCTTGCCGTGAAGTCTTATGACACGGTCTGGGCGACGCACTTCGCAATGCGCTACCTGAAGCCGACCGGAATCATCATCTCGGCGCAGAATGGCATCAACGACGAAGTCATCGCCCCCATAATCGGATACTCTCGCGAAATCGCCTGCGTTATTACGCTTGGAGCTGGACTGTACGAGCCTGCGAAGGCGATACACACCGGCGACCCGCAGAAGCTGTCATTCACTCTTGGCGAGCTGAATGGCCTGCCCACAGACCGCGTTAGTGCGCTCGCTGAAGTCATGAACGACATCGGCCCCACGAAGGTCAGCCGCAATATCTGGGGCGAGCGCTGGGCGAAGCTGGCCGTCAACAGCATGGCGAATCCCATCGCGGCGTCCACGGGGCTAGGTTCCGCCGCCGTCAGGAGCACTCCCGGCGTCAACGATGTCTCCATAAACATTGCGGCGGAGGTCGTTACGGTGGCGCAGTCGCTCGGCATTCAGGTCGAGCCAATCAGCGGCATCCCGGCGGACGACTACCTGCCGACGGACAATGCCGAGGCGATGGAAGACCTGAAGTCGCGGCTCGCCGAGGGCGCAAGCAATCTGGGCGCAGGACGTCCCTCGATGCTTCAGGACGTGATGAAGGGCCGCAAGACGGAGATAGATTACCTGAACGGCTTTGTGGCGTCGCGGGGAGACCTGGTGGGCGTGGATACGCCATTCTGCGATGGCATCGTGGACATCGTCAGGCGCGTGGAGCGCGGCGAAATGCCCTACGAGGAGTCAAACATAGACCCGCTGCGGGCGATGGTGTAGGGATTGCACTAAGCGCACAGGACGGGAAGGACGAGGAGCAACCTGTTGCTTCCATTCCCGTGCGTCGAATTGGGTTATAAGTTACTGCTTTGAATCTATTTCGAGAAGGTCATCCAGGACAATCACTGGCAACCCTTCAACGCGTCGGAAGTCGTTATCGTTTGTAATGAAGAGCGTGCATCCTGCGTACAGAGCCGTTGCCGCGTGGAGCGCGTCAGGAGTTTTCAAATTCGTCCTTGCGCGAATGTTGGCGGCATCTTCGAACATCTGATAAGAGGCGTCGAGTAGTTTCACTGCGCCAGACGCGAACAACTCCCGGTACTGCAATTCAATCTCTGTATTGCCATCGCGTAGCGGCTTTACGAGGGCCTCCAGCGCAATGAGAGGACTGCTGACTATTGTGAGGTCTCCGTCTTGCGCCTTCTGCCACATCGCTTCCAATATCGTGCGATACGGCTCCACTCTTTCAACGCTGTATATGAGGCTGCTGGCATCGATATAAATGAGTCCGGATAGGGGGAGGGTCAGCCGTCCCATGAGGACTTCTCATCCTCCAGATACGCCTTCACTTCATCTGCGGTTCGGAACAGCCGTCGTTCCGGCCCGCTGTTGAGTATCTCCATAATGGAGCGGCTCACTGGGGAAGATGAATGGCGCACTACCACATCGACTGTCTGTCCCACCGGAAGTTCATCGTCCACGATTTCAATCTTGCCTCCGGGGAGTACCGTCGTCCTTATGTGCAGCGCCTTCTGCATTGGATTGTCTCCTCTAGGCACACAAAATCTTGGGCATCTGATATGACGGGAGTTAGACTGCCCGACCTACCGCTTCGTGTACTGCTGCGCCTTGCGTGCCTTCTTCAGGCCGTACTTGCGGCGTTCCTTGACACGAGAGTCGCGGGTAAGCATGCCAGCCCGCTTGAGGGGAGTCCTTAGAGACGGGTCGGCCTCTATCAGCGCACGCGATATGCCATGCCTTAGCGCGCCGGCCTGTCCCGTTATTCCGCCGCCGGTGACCTTCGCCACCACGCGGAACTGACCGCCGGAGTGCGTGATCCTGAATGGCTCCATTATCTCGCGCCGCCAGTTGTCCCAGGGGAACGCCTCTTCGATAGGCTTGCCGTTGACAATGACGGGCCCGGTCTCCATGTACAAGCGGACCTGCGCGATTGCCGACTTGCGCCTACCGGTAGCGTAGTAATACTGCTGCTGTATCGTGGTCACTTAGGAATCCTCCCCTTGGGTTGAAGTAGCGGCTGCACTGGAAGCTAGCTGCGCCTGGTGTGGGTGGTCCGGTCCGGCATATACCTTCATGCGAGCAAGCATATGCCTGCCCAGAGCGTTCTTGGGCAGCATGCCCTTGACCGCCTGCGTAATCACGCGCGTCGGCGTCTTGTCCAGCATCTGTCCGAGCGTGCGCTCAGTCAGACCACCATGATAGCCGCTGTGCCGGTAGTACATCTTCTGTTCCAGCTTGTTGCCGGTAACCCGAATCTTCTCTGCGTTCACGACAACCACATAGTCGCCGGTGTTCAGGTGCGGCACATAGATGGGCTTGTGCTTGCCCATAAGCAGCACGGAAATCTCCGATGACAGCCTGCCGAGCGTCTTGTCGGCAGCGTCAATGACGTGCCATTCCGGCTTTAGCTCTGCTGCCGTCGTCTGGTAAGGCTTGTTACCTCTAGGCATTTGAGTTCACCAACTCTCCGATTGTATTGTCTATCATTCCAAGGTTGGGACGGGAATCGCTAATTCTTAAAGTCCCGTCTGTTCCTGTCCATATCTGTCATTCTGTTCATAGGGTGCGCGGCGGATAGTCCGCGTATTCCACTCGCACTAGGCACAGCCCTTGCGCCGGCAGCGAGTGCGCCACCTTGTCAGTCTGTTCGTTATCTATCATTGCTTGCAGGTCATCCGCCGACAACTTGCCGCGTCCGACATCTACGAGCGCTCCGGCCATCCGTCTCACCTGGTGCTGCAGGAAGGCATTGCCGACAACTCCGATGGCAATGGCGCTGCCAGACTGCTCCACGGACGCATTATAGACGGCTCTGACGCTGCTCGTGCTGTTCGCCGGGAGCGGCGCCGCGAACCTGCGAAAGTCGTGCGCACCGAGGAACAGACTCGCCGCTTCTCGCATCCGCTCCACATCCAAGGTCTCCCGAATGTGGCAGGTGAACCGCCTCGTCATTGGCGACGGCGTCCTCCTGTTCAGGATGCTGTAACGGTAAGTGCGGCTTCGCGCCTCTCTCCGAGGATCGAAGTCCGGCTTGACGATGTACGCCTCCCCGACTGCGATGTCCGACGGAAGGTAGTGGTTCAGCGCGCTCACGAAAGTATCCGTTGAGTGCGCCGATGCCGTATCGAATGCCACGACCTGCGCCTCTGCATGCACACCGGCGTCGGTTCGTCCCGCGCCCTTCACACGCACTCGCTCGCCCGTCAGGCGTTCGATCGCCTTCTCTAGCTCGGCTTGAATCGATGGCGCATCCACCTGAATCTGGAAGCCGTGATAGCGCGTACCCTCATATTCGATTGTTAACGCAAGTCGCATCAAGCGGCCTGCTTCCGTTTCTGATTTACAACTCTGTTCGGCTATTAGACAAGCTCGATCACTGCCATAGGCGCGGCATCACCCTTGCGCGGTCCAAGCTTCGTGAGCCTGGTGTATCCGCCGGGCCTGCCCTCATACCTGTCGGCAAGCTCGTCGAAGACCTTTCGCAGCACATCGCCGTCCGTCAGAAACGCGGCTGCCTGCCTGCGGTCATGCAGCGATCCGTGCTTTCCGCGAGTTATGACCTTCTCGGCGAGCGGGCGCACTTCACGCGCCTTCGCTTCCGTGGTCCTGATGCTCTCGTACCTGAGCAGGTCTGTAACCATTCCGCGCAGCATCAGCATTCGGTGCGCGGTCGGCCGGTTCAATTTTCTTCCCGAGAGGCGGTGTCTCATGGTCGTCCTCTCTCACTCCTTGATTACTCTTCAATAGCTGCCACGGCACTTTTTTCCGCGGCTTCGATATTCTTGGGGTCAAGATTTGCGGGCAGCAGGTCCATAGCGCGCAACTGGTCGAACAGCTCAGTGTAGGACTTCTCGCCGAAATTGCGAATGGCGATCAGCTCATCCTTGCTCTTCTCCAGCACCTCGCCCACCTTGTCGATTCCGGCGCGCTTGAGGCAGTTCAACGTTCTCGACGAAAGGTCAAGCTTCTCCACAACGATGTTGTACTTCTCAGGAGAAATACTCGGGATGAGTACCGGGCTGCCTGCCTCGGATGAGTCCATCTGCACCTTGGCAAACAGGAAGAACTTGTTCATCAGTATTTCGCCGGACTGCCGGAGCGCCTCGATGGGCTCCACCGATCCGTCCGTCCATACTTCGATGACAAGCCGCTCATAGTCTGTTCGCTGTCCAACGCGCGTAGGCTCCACGCGGTAGTTGACCTTGCGGATCGGCGTGAACACCGCATCTACGGGCAGTGTTCCGATTGCCTGGTCATTCCCGCTGGTGGCTTCCTTGTAGCCGACGCCCTGTTCAACATTGAACTCGACGGCAAGCTTCGCCTCCGCCGCGTCGAGCGTGGCAAGGTGAAGCTCCGGGTTGACCACCTCGAAGTTGGACGACGCCATAATATCGGCGGCGCATACCTCACCCTCGCCTGCGACTTCAAGCCGCAGCTTGCCGGGCCTGTCCGTCTCTGAGCGCAGGCGTATGCCCTTGACGTTCAGCAGAAACTCCGACACCTCTTCTTTCATGTGCGGGATGGTCCCGTACTCGTGCAGCACGCCTTCCACCTTTATCCAGGTAACTGCGGTGCCTGTGAGCGAGCCATAAAGCACGCGGCGCAGCGGATTGCCCAGCGTCATACCATAACCCGGCTCCAGAGGCTCGATGGCGAACTTACCGTACCGGTCCGCGAACTCAAGCTGCGTGATTTCGGGATTGACTACAATCTCTTCTTCTTCTTCTATGTCGGAAAGTGTGAATGCCGGGTAATCCAAGACCATATTGCGCATCTCCTATCCGCACTTGGGGCGTCGCCGACTGTGGTCGTCTTAACTCTCGTCGTCCTAAAGTAATTCCGCGATAGAGCGGCGCTACTTCGAGTAGAACTCCACAATCAGGCGTACATCGATATTGGTATCAATCTCGGTCGCGTCCGGAAGCGCCACCATCTCGCCGGCGCGCCTGCCTGAGTCCAGCCTGAGCCAGATGGGCACGGTGCGCTTGGGCGGTCCCTCCGTAATGTCCTGAATGAACTGCGGCACGCTTCCGTTGTTGCCGCCCCTCTTCCAGGCGACGACATCGCCCGGCTTCACCAGGTACGATGGAATGTCCATGCGCCTGCCGTTCACCGTGAAGTGGCTGTGGTTCACGAGCTGCCGCGCGTGCTGCCGGGACTCGGCGAATGAAAGGCGGAACACAACATTGTCCAGCCGCGTCTCTAGGAGCTGGAGCAGGTTGTCGCCTGTAACGCCGGGAATGTCCCGCGCCATCACAAAGTACTTCCTGAACTGCTTCTCGAGAACGCCGTAGGTGAAGCGCGCCTTCTGCTTCTCGCGGAGCTGAAGCGCCCAGTCGGAAGAGCGCCTGCGCCGCGGAATACTATTTCCGGGCGGCTTCCTGCGCCGTTCCACCGCGCATCGGGGCGTGTAGCAACGCTCGCCCTTGAGGAATAGTTTCTCCCCTATTCGGCGGCACTGTCGGCATACTGCATCAGTGTATCTTGCCATCTCTTCTACTCTTCACCCTCCAAAGGTGGTTTGTCTGCGATTGCGTATCGTTCGTCTATTGCGTATTCAGTCCAGGCTCATCGGAGCGAGGTTCGTACCCCAGCTCCTGGGACAGCATTTCAATGTCATATTCTTCGTCGCGCGCCCTGAGATCGAGATATATGAGCGTCCCGACCGTTGCGGCTATCGGCATAATTATTGCGTTGGTCAACATTCCTAATAGCGAGTTTGCCACCTGCATCATCGTTTCCGAAAGGCCATCATCTCCCAGTAGCGCCAGCGGTGCTGAAAGCAGCAACGTTAGAATGATCGTCACTCCGACCGATGTCAGAATCATCAGCAGAATCGCCGCGAAAGTTCTCCACCAGTTGCCTCGTACCAGTTCAAAACTGCGCTTCAATGCCGAAATCGGTTTGTATCCTTCTATCACTACCGCCGGCACATCCACTGACCAGTAGATTATCAGCACTATAATGACTATGCCGGGCACGATGAATAGGGCAAAGCCCGCAATCATCAGCACGAATAAGCCAAACAGCACTAACCCTAGTATGACGAGTGAAAGCACTCGCCACCAAGCCCTGCCATAGCACCCGCCTACGTCAATCTGTCCGGTTGCATACTGCATCGCAACCGCCACAGCTATCACTCCGCTCGCGAAGGCATGCAGAATCAGCGTTACGATGAACAAACTCGCCACCGAAATCCCAAATCCGACAATCTCATCACTTGTCAGCGCTTCGGGCAGTTCCGGTGACTCTATCGAATACTCCGCGCTCTCCGGAAGCGACGCTCGCGGGTCGCCTATGATGCTGACTTGCAGCCTCTGCAAATCCTCAGCCCCGGGCAGTCTATCGCCTAACGCAAATCCAAATACCGCCAGGGGGACCTGGACAATCAGCGCAATCAGAATGAGTTTCCGAAAGTGCCTGCCGTAGATACTGAAGCACTCCCCAAGAATCTCGAAGGGACTGCGTCTGAAGGTCTGCTTTGGCTGTTCCTCCACCTGCATCACCTCGCAAGCCGTGGTGCCACAGCAGTTAGACTCGGCGTCGCTTGCGTGGTCGTGCGCCGTTGTGCGGAATTGGCGTAACGTCGCGAATGCTCGTTACCAACAGACCCTGCGCCTGCAGAGTTCGAATTGCTGCCTCTCTGCCGGCTCCCGGACCCCTGACGAAGACTTCGATCTGCCTCAGGCCGTTCTCTCTGGCTTTGCGCGCGGCATCCTCGGCGGCGCGCTGTGCGGCGAATGCCGTTGACTTGCGCGACCCCCTGAAGCCTGCGGTGCCTGAACTTCCCCAGCAGATGACATTGCCTTCCGGGTCCACCAGCGTGATTATTGTATTGTTAAATGTTGACTGTATGTATGCCTTCCCAATTGGGATGGACCTGCGCTCCCTGCGCCTTGTTCGCGGTCTTCGCGGCATTCTTTCGCCTTTCCGTCCTCTCTAGCTCAGTCTGGGTCAGACGCGACCCATTCTCGATGGAAGTATAAATATGCTACTTGGTAGTGGATCTCTGGCCGCGTCCGGCGACGGTCTGGCGCCTGCCGCGCTTCGTTCGGGCATTCGTGCGTGTGCGCTGTCCGCGCGACGGAAGCCCTCTGCGGTGGCGAAGACCCCGGTATGCGCCCACATCCATGAGGCGGCGGATATTCATATCCACCTCGCGTCGCAGGTCACCCTCGACCATCTTCTCTCGGTCCACGATCTCCCTGATGCGGGTCAGGTCGGTCTCGTCAAGCTCTCGAACGCGCGGATTGCCCATTATGCCGGCCTTATCCACGATGTCCTTCGCCTGATGAGGACCTATGCCGTATATGCTGCGCAGGGAAATCTCCACACGCTTGTTGTCGGGAATGTTTACGCCGGATACGATCGCCATGTTTCCCTCCTAGCCTTGCCTCTGCTTGTGCTTCGGGTTCTCGCAGATAATCAGGACCCTACCGTGGCGTCTGATGACGCGGCACTTGGCGCATCTGACTTTGACCGATGCGGATACTTTCATTGTGATTGCCTTTCTTTCTGCCGTCGCCCTGCTGCATCGTGTAGCTCAGTCTACTCACCCAATGGTGGCTGCTTTACACGAAAGTCGGCTGTCTTGTCCTGCCGAAATGGTGCCTGTTGAAACGCTGAGAGGTGCCCTACCATGCAATTCGCGTGGCTGATCGGCATCTCCATACGTCCGACAGTGCCTATTTGAAGCGGTAGGTTATCCTGCCCCTTGCGAGATCGTAGGGCGACAGTTCTACGAGAACCTTGTCCCCCGGCAGCACTCGAATGAAGTTAATGCGTATCTTGCCGGATACGTATGCCATAACCTCGTGCCCGTTTGCCAACTCCACGCGGAAGCTGGCGTTGGGCAGAGACTCCGTTACTGTGCCTTCAACCTCGATGGTTTCCCTTTTTGCCATGCACTCTCCCTCGAGTGTTCATCTCAATCCAAGCTATTGCGTATGCTCGGATTTCGGCTCTCTTCGCATTTGAAGAAGAGCCGAACTAAAAGTAGTAGCCGTCCGGAGTGGTCAGAATCTCCGCTCCGTCGGCAGTTATCGCTATTGTATCCTCGAAGTGCGCCGAAAGTTCGCTGTCGGCGGTTACCACGGTCCAGCCGTCGTCAAGCTGCACCGTCTCGTGTGTGCCGATGTTCAGCATCGGCTCTATCGCGAGCGTCATGCCTTTCTTGATCAGCACTCCGCGCCCGGGCCGGCCATAGTTTGGCACCTGCGGGTCTTCATGCAGCGCGCGTCCTATTCCGTGTCCCACGTACTTTCGCACTACGGAGTATCCCTGGGATTCCGCGTATTGCTGCACCGCGTTCCCGATGTCTCCGATGCGCGCTCCTGAGTTCGCTTGCTCTATCCCAAAGTTCAGCGACTTCCGCGTTGCGTCTATCAGTCGCTGAGCTTCGTCTGAGATGTCGCCTACGCCTACCGTGAATGCGCTGTCGCCATGAAAGCCCTTGACGATTGCCCCCACATCGACACTGAATATGTCCCCGTCATTCAGCTTTCTGCTACCCGGAATGCCATGCACTATCTCTTCGTTAATGGAAGCGCAGATGGTTCCTGTAAACGGAATTGGTCCGCCTGCCGCGTAGCCCTTGAAGGATGGGACCGCTCCCATCTTTCTAATGACATCTTCTGCTATGCTGTCCAGCTCACCGGTTGTTACGCCGGGCTTGACTGCCTCCATGACATGAAACTTTGCCTCAGCGACGATCTTGCCCGCCTGACGCATCAGCGCAAGCTCACGCTCAGACTTGATTGTTATGCCGCCTGTCCTTCGTCGCAAAGTTGTCATCTTCCTGCGTGATGTTGCACCCGAACTTTTATTATAACAAATTAAGCTGATGCGATTAACTAATTCTGAATCACTGAAGCGCTTCTACGAGCAGATCGCCAACAGCCTCGACCGTACCCTCGCCGTCAATCTCGCGCAGAACACCAGAACTGCGGTAGTGTCCCACAAGCGGCTCGGTCTCATCGAAATAGACCTTTAGCCTGTTCATGACCACTTCTGCCTTGTCGTCGTCGCGTTGGTACAGCTCGCCGTCGCACTCGTCGCACTTGCCCTCTGTCTTGGGTGGCGATGTAATCTGGTGATAGGGCGTCTGGCAGTTTCTGCAGATGAATCGCCCCGCGAGCCGCCGGACCAGTTCGTCCTCAGGCACATTCACATACAGCACACGGTCGAGTCCGCCGTCCGGTCCCAGCGCGCCGTCGAGCGCTTCCGCTTGCGGCAGAGTTCGAGGGAAGCCGTCTAGCACGAATCCGCCATCCTGCTCCGGCGCCGAAATCCAGGACATCACCAGTCGGATCGTGACATCGTCGGGTACCAGCGCGCCCTTGTCCATGTACGACTTGGCGAGCAGTCCCAATTCTGTCTCGTTCCGCAGGTTCTCGCGGAAAAGGTCGCCTGACGCAGCCCGCGTAACGCCGAGTTCGTCGGCGACGCGCGCAGCCTGCGTTCCCTTTCCTGCACCTGGTGGTCCGAGAAGTATGACTTTCACCTATGCCCGAATCCTTATTGCCGTAATTCTATGTCGCTGTCTTCTTATTGCTGGCCAATTAGTTAAGCGTCCGAGAATCCGCAGCTACCCTACGAATACTTGCGGAACTTACCTGATAAATCCTTCGTAGTTGCGCATCAGTAGCTGCGCTTCCAATTGCCGCATCGTATCCAGGGCAACACCCACCATAATGAGAAGGCTGGTGCTGCTCAGTGTAAGCGAGCGCACATCCGTCGCGTAGGTCACGAAGAACGGCAGTATCGCAACTATACCCAGGAACAGCGCGCCACCCCATGTAATTCGCACGAGCACGCGCGTCAGGTAGCTTTGCGTTGGCTGCCCCGGCCGTATGCCCGGTATGAAGCCTCCGTTGCGCTGCAGGTTGCCCGCAAGGTCCTGCTGCTGGAAAGTAACGAGCGTATAGAAGAAGGTGAATATCACCACCAAAACGAAGACGAGCGCCCAGTAGGGGAAGGCAGACGGATCAAGGCTATCCGCAAAGAATTGCGCGATCCTCGACCCGAAATTGTCGCTCAGCGGGTTTCTGAAGTAGCTTGCAATCGTGCCCGGCAATATGACGATGGAGAACGCGAAAATCAGCGGGATCATGCCTGCGGAGTTAACGCGCAGTGGCAGGAATGTGGAGCCTGACTGTCGCTGCATCCTGCCGCCACGGAAGACGCTGCGACCATACTGAACGGGAACGCGCCTCTGCGCCTCGGTGAATAGCACGATGGAGTATATGACAATGAATGTAAACACTGCCAGCAGTAGTAGACCGGCACCCTGCTGGCTCTCCAGCAGTCCCTGTCCTACCACCTGCGGGAAGCTCGCCACAATGCCGCCGAAAATGATGAGCGACACGCCGTTGCCCAGTCCGCGCTCGGTGATTAGCTCGCCCAGCCACACCAGGAACATCGTGCCCGCAATCATCGACACGACCATAGCCATTGTCGGCAGGTTGAATCCGAAGTCTATAAAGGGCAGCACGCCCGCCTGTCGCAGCAGCGTAAGCTGACCCCACGCCTGAAGCGCCGCGATCGGCACCGCGAGGTAATGAGTAAACTGGTTGATCTTCTGTCGCCCGTACTCGCCTTCCTGAGAAAGCGCCTTCAGGCTGGGAATGACCGGCACCAGTATCTGCATCACGATGGACGCAGTGATATACGGATAAACGCCCAGTGCAGCGACACTGAGGTTCGCGAGTGCGCCTCCACTGAACAGGTTCAGGAAGCCAAGCAGTGCCTGTGACTCGAACGCCTGTGACAGCGCCTGCGGGTCCACACCCGGAACCGGCACATGCGCCACAAAGCGAAATATCACGAGCATCGCAAGTGTGAACAAAATCTTGCCACGCAGGTCCGGAACCCGCATGGCGTCTATCATCGACTGGATAAGCTGCGGCCTGGAAACCTCCTGCTGCCGCGCTCCAACCGGCTGGCGCATCATCAGCGTGTCTCCGTCACAGTTCCACCGGCAGCTTCGATCTTCTGACGTGCCGACGCTGACACCTTGTCTGCCGTTACCGTCAGTGGAATGTCGATTTCGCCGCGTCCCAGAATCTTCACGGGCTTGTTGAGGCTTCGCAGGATACCCGTGTCACGCAGGACCTGCGGGTTGATCTCGCTGTTCGCCTCAAACTCCGCGAGCTTATCGACATTCACCACGTTGTATTCCACGCGAAAAATGTTCGTGAAGCCGCGAATGAACGGCAATTTCTTGGAGAGCGGAAGCTGACCACCCTCGAAGTTCGGCCGCACGCCGCCACCGCTGCGGGAGTTCTGGCCCTTCATGCCTCTTCCGGCGAAGCTGCCGTAGCCGCTGCTGTCGCCTCGGCCGCGCCGTCGCCGCGCCTTCTTGGCGCCTGCAGGCGGCTTAAAGTCTTGTTGTTGCATCTTTCTGTCCTAGTACGGTATTTCCGTCAGTTAAGAATCGTAGAGAAATCTAGCGGGAACTTCGTGGGCTGGCTCGCAGCCGACGGCTCCTAAAGCTCGCTCACTTCAACGAGGTGGCGCACCTTGAACACCATCCCTCTGATCGAGGGCGTATCGTCATGCACAACCGTCTGGTTGAGTTTGCGCAGTCCCAGCGCCTCGATTGTGCGGCGCTGGTCCCTCTTATAGCCTATCCCGCTGACCTTCCATGTTACCGATAGTTTATTTGCCATGATAATCCACTTTCGGAAAGAGTTATGCTGTTGCCGGGGGAGCGGCGGGCGCTGCCGGTGCCGCTGGAGCCTCCGGTGCAGCCTGAGCTGCTGCGGCCGCAGCAGCTTGGCGCTCCAGGGCTGCGGCTTGCTGTGCCGCGCGCCGGGCTTGGCGCTGTCGCTGTCGTTCTGCGCGCTCGCGCTCGCGCTGCCTGCCATAATCGTAGAGGTTTCTGCGATTGGCAAACTCCTGCTCCGGGTTCTTCAGCTGCTGCAGTCCCTTGAACGTAGCCTTGACCACATTCACCGGGTTGGTGCTGCGCCGTACCTTTGTCATAATGTCCTGGATACCCGCAAGCTCCACGACTGCGCGCACTGCTGCACCTGCGATAACACCCGTGCCGGGCTGCGCAGGCTTTAGCATCACGACTGAGCCGATGTACTTTGAAAGCACCTCGTGCGGAATCGTGCTGCCCTGGCGCGACACTTCTATAATATTCTTTCTGGCCGCAGTCGCTCCTTTGCGGACAGCGTCGGGCACGGCGTCTGCCTTGCCCATGCCGATGCCCACATGCCCATCCATGTCGCCAACCACCACGACTGCATTGAAGCTCAGGTGCCGTCCGCCCTTGACCACTTTGGCGACTCGGGAAATCTTGACCACTCTTTCCGTCAATGGAAATTCGTCGTCTTCGTTATCGCGGTCACGATCACGGTTGCGGTTCCTGTCTCTATCCCTGTCCCTGTTTCTGTCTCGCTGCATCGCCATCTAAAACACCAGTCCTCCCTTACGGGCTGCGTCCGCCAGTGCCTTCACGCGGCCGTGATACCTGTAGCCGCCCCTGTCGAATACGACCTGGCTGATACCCTGCCCGGTTGCGCGCTCGCTGAGCAGTCCACCGACAAGCCCGGCGACATCCACCTTGCTCTTGCCGTTGGTCTGCGTCTTGACCGCGCTCTCCAGGCTTGACGCCGAGGCAAGCGTAACGCCCTGGCTGTCGTCAATTACCTGTACATACACATGGTTCAGGCTGCGATACACCGACAGTCTTGGTCGGTCCGATGTGCCGCTTATCTTGCGGCGCACGCGGGCATGCCGCATCACCCTTCTCGCCTTGTTCGTGCGTATCTTCGTCATCCCTACGCCCTCCTGGCGCTCTTGCCGGGCTTCAGGCGGACCTGTTCGCCAAGATAGCGAATGCCCTTGCCCGTATAGACATTCGGCGGTCGCACTTTGCGAATCTGTGCCGCCAACTGTCCGACTTTCTGCTTATCAATGCCCCGCACATGAATGCGGTTATTGCCTTCAACTTCAATCGTGATGCCGTCCGGTGGCTGAATTTCTACCGGATGGCTGTACATCACACTTAGCGTGATTCCCTTGCCGCTCTGCTGCACCCTGTATCCCACTCCCACCAGTTCCAGGCTCTTGCCGAAACCCTCGCTCACACCGGTAACCATATTGGCGAGCAGGCTGCGCGTCAGACCGTGCAGCGCGCGATGGTGCCCCTCGTCCGACGGACGTTTCACCACGACTGCACCGTTGTTGCGCTCTATCGCCATGTCGGGATGGAATGTGTAGGACAGCACGCCCTGCGCGCCCTTGACCGTAACATCGGTCCCTTTAATATCCACGTCAACGCCGGATGGCAGAGTGACGGGCATGTTGCCTATCCTGGACATATCGGCTCCTTACCACACATAGCAGAGAAGCTCTCCGCCGATGTTCTCTCTCCATGCCTGCCGCCCTGTCATCACTCCGTTTGAAGTGGACAGAATGGCAACGCCCAGACCCCCGAACGGACGCGGAATCTCGCCCTTCTTCACATACACTCGCAGTCCGGGCTTGCTGACGCGCTTCAGCCCGCTGATGGCAGGCTCTTCCCTGTCCCGGTAGTGCAGGTAAACGCGAATATTGGCTTGCGGCGTGCCCCTTCGATGAATGCTGTACCCCTCGATGAATCCTTCATTCTTAAGGATTTCGGCGAGCGATTCCTTCATCTTGGAAAGCGGCACCGGCACTGAATCGTGCCCCGCCATAATCGCATTTCGGATACGGGTCAGCATATCCGATATCGGATCTGTTACTGGCATCTGATTTTCCTTGTCAGTTCCCTGGAATTCATCCGTCAGTCATCAGCGTTTCTATGCTGATGCTGCCGGTTATCTTTACCAACTAGCTTTTCGCACTCCGGGCAGCAGACCCTTCAGCGCCATCTCGCGGAATGTAATGCGAGACAGTCCAAAGTGCCTGATATAGCCGCGCGGCCTTCCGGTCGTCAGGTCGCGATTCCGCACGCGATTTGGATTGGCGTCACGCGGCAGCAGCGCAAGTTCGTCTCGCGCCTGTGCCCGTTCCTGCTGCGGCCTGCTCAGGTCCCGCGCGATTGCGCGCAACTCCGAGCGTTTGGCGGCATATCGTGCCACGGTCAGCTTGCGGCGTTCATTCTTAGCTTTGGAGGATTCTTTAGCCAATTTTCCCCTGCCTTCGTCTCGTAAATCCTTCGTCAAGCGGCATCTGCCGCAGCCTTAAGCTACTCTCTGCTGCGAATCGGGTCGCGTGAACGGCATGCCCATCAATTCGAGCAATCGCAGACCCTCGGGGTCCGAGGGCGCCGTGGTCACAATGACTATCTGGAGTCCGCGAATTCGGTCAATGTTGTTGTAATCGATTTCAGGGAATATAACCTGCTCCCGTATGCCCAGAGAGTAGTTCCCTCTACCGTCGAATGCGTTCCGCGACACTCCCTGAAAGTCACGAATTCTCGGCAGCGACGAGCTCAGCAGGCGGTCAACGAATTCGTACATTCGCCTTCCGCGCAGCGTCACGGTCACACCGATAGGCATTCCTTCTCGAATCTTAAAGCCCGCGATGGATTTCTTCGCGCGAGTCGTTACCGGCTTCTGCCCGCTGATGGCGGTCAGGTCGCGCGTGGCATTCTCCAGCGCGCGGGCGTTCGTCAGCGCCTCACCCAAGCCGATGTTCAAATTAACCTTGCTCAGGCGCGGCACCTGCATGGCGCTCGTGTAGCTGAACTCCTGGATCATCACGGGTGCGATCTCGTTGCGTATCTTGTCCAGCATGCGCGGCGCTTCTTTGGGTGCAGCCGCTCCGTTTTCGTTCTGCGTAGTCACTCGCCGTCCCTCTTATTCAATAATCTCGCCGCTCTTCTTGGAGACCCTAGCCTTCGTTCCGTCGGCAAGTCGCGTGTATCCCACTCGCGTGGGTTCGTTCGTGGACGGGCATATCAGCATCACATTGCTGATTCGCACCGGCATCTCCTTCTGGATGATGCCCCCTTGCCTGACTCCCTGCGTCGGCTTTGTGTGGCGCAAGGCGACATTGACGCCCTCCACCAGTACCTTGCCATCACCTGGGAATACCTGCTGAACGCGCCCGGTCTTGCCGCGGTCACGCCCCTTGGTAACGATTACCATGTCGTCGGGTCGCAGTCTTCCGGAATTCATAGTTAAAGCACCTCCGGCGCGAGCGATACGATGCGCATGAAGTTCTTGTCGCGCAGCTCACGCGCCACCGGTCCGAAAATGCGCGTCCCGCGGGGCAACTGGTCTTCGTTGACCAGCACAGCCGCGTTATCGTCGAAGCGAATATGCGAACCGTCCGGCCTGCGATGGCTCTTCGTGGTGCGAACAATCACCGCCCTGACGACCTCGCCCTTGCGCACATTGGACGCGGGCGCGGCTTCCTTGACGGAAGCAACGATGATGTCGCCAAGCCAAGCATATTTTCTGCCGCTGCCACCGGGTACGCCGATGCAGCTTATCGTCTTTGCGCCCGAGTTGTCTGCAACTCGCAGGCGCGAGTATTGCTGAATCATTCCTGCTCTGCCTCCGCTCCGTCATTCGCGGAATCGTCCTCGTATGCGACCTTGGCGCTCACATCGACGGCTGGCTGCGCTTCCGCAAGGATATCGCTCTCATCAGACGCGGTAAGCTCGTCGGGCAGCACCTCCGCTATGTCCTCGCGCTGCAGGATGTCAATCACCCGCCAGCGCTTCGTCTTGGACATCGGGCGTCCCTCGCGAATTCTCACGGTGTCGCCCAGCTTGCAATTGTTCTCAGGGTCATGAGCCACGAAGCGCGTCTCACGCCTGACCGGCTTCTTATAAACACGATGCGGGCGTCGCCATTCCACGGCTACAACGACCGTCTTGTCCATCTTGTCGCTGACTACCCTGCCAATTCTGATCTTGCGTCTCTCGTAACTCATACTATGCCTGCGGCGAGCTCCCTTTCTCGTATCACGGTCTTGATGCGCGCGATACGCTTGCGCGCCCTGCCGACTTCGTTCATATCCGCCAACTGCATAGTCGCGGCTCGAAATCTCAAATTCATGAGCGCCCTGTGCGTCTCTTCGAGTTCTTCATCAAGCTCGTCATCGGACAGTGCCCTGATGTCGTCTATTTCCATTTCAATCCTGCCACTCGCCGCTATCTACTGATAGCAGGCTACTCTAGAAATCTTAAATGCTCTGCCTGGAAACAATGGTCGTGCCCATCGGAAGCTTGGAAGACGCCAGTCGCAGCGCTTCCTTCGCCGTATCTTCCGGCACGCCCGCAATCTCGAACAGGACTCTGCCCGGCTTCACCACTGCTACCCAGTGGTCAACCGCGCCCTTGCCGCTTCCCATGCGAGTCTCGGCAGCGCGCGCCGTTACCGTCTTGTCCGGGAATATGCGAATCCAGATCTTCCCGCCTCTTCGAGCGTAGCGCGTCATCGCGCGCCTCGCCGCTTCGATCTGGCGTGAGGTAACCCAGGCAGCCTCGGTCGCCTTGATGCCGAACTCACCGTAATTCATGGTGCTTCCGGTCACGGCAAGGCCCTTGCGCCTTCCCCTGTGGTGATTGCGATATTTAACTCTCTTCGGTTGGAGCATTTGGTACCTCTGCTGTTGGTTCGACCACTGGTGCCTCGGGCGATTCCGCAGGTGGTGCTGCGGGTGCCGGTGCGGGTGGTGCCGCAGGTGTTGCCTCGGGTGGAGCTGCCGCAGGTGCCGGTGCTGCATCGGATGCCGGCGCGGGTGGTACTGCAGGAGCTGCAGGTGTGGGCGGTGCTGCCGTGGGTGCTGCAGGAGCTGCCGGCGCAGGTGGTACTGCAGGCGCTGTTGCTTCTGGTGCCGGCGCGGCTGCCTCTGGCTCTCCAGTCCCGCTGACCCTTACTTCGATCGGCGCGATATCCTCGGGAGTAGGTTCCTCCTGCGGTCTCTGCCGTGGTTCGGGAATAATGTCTCCCTTGTAAATCCACACCTTGATGCCGATAACGCCAAATTCGGTCGCAGCCTCGGCGATCGCATAGTCGATGTCCGCGCGCAGCGTGTGCAGCGGCACGCGTCCCTCCATGGCTTTCTCTCGCCGCGCTATGTCCGCGCCGCCCAGTCTGCCGGAAATCAGCACCTTGATGCCGAGTGCGCCGGCCTGGGTGGTTCGCATGACCGTCTGTCGTATTGCCCGCCGGAACGCCACGCGACGCTCAAGCTGCTCTGCGATGTTTCGGCCCACGAGATACGCGTCAAGCTCAGGCTGTCGTATCTCCTGCACATTCAGCCGTGCGCGCCTCGATGACTTCTGCTCGAGCTCCTTGCGAAGCTCCTCAACGCGCTGTCCGCCTCTGCCGATGACGATTCCCGGCCGTGCCGTGTGAATCGTTATCACAACATCATTGCCGCGCTCGATCTCCACTCTGGAGATGCCTGCGTCCGGGTATCGAGACAAGATGATGTCTCGCACCTCTACATCTTGCTTGACGAGGTCGCGGTACTCTTCGGGCTTCGAAGCGAACCAGCGAGACTGCCAGTCCTTGCTGATGCCCAGTCTGAACCCTATGGGGTGCGTCTTTTGACCCAACTTAGGAGACCTCCTCGTCAACTATTACGGTGATGTGACTGTTGCGCCGGATGATGCGGGTTATTCGGCCTCTGGCGCGCGCCCTGAATCTCTTCGTGCGCGGGCCTTCATTTGCGTATATCTCTGTGATACGCAGGTCGGAAGTCCGAGCCGTCAGCTCGTTCTCCGCATTCGCCGCCGCAGACTGCACCACCTTCGCAACTCTTGCTGCGATAGGGGAGGGCAGGAAGCGCAGCGCATTCAACGCCTCTTCCACATTCATGCCCCGAATCATATCTATGATGGGCTTTATCTTTTTTACGGAGTAACCCGTATTTGTCGCTACTGCTCGGACCGGCATTTCTCAGACTCGCTATCGTTTGCTTATTTATACCTTCTGCCGTTTTGTCCCGCGATTCCTGCAAAGGCAGGAGTCCGGTGCTGTGATACAGCAGAAGTACTGTTAGAAAGGGCGTTACCTCGCTCGCGTGGCACGCTCCGACCGGGATATATGTCCCCTGAAAGTGCGCGTGGGCGCGAATTCGCCAAGTTTGTGCCCGACCATGTTCTCTGTTATGAACAGCGGAACATGACGTCTCCCGTCATGTATCGCTATCGTCAGCCCGAGCATGTCAGGCATTATTGTGGACGCCCGCGACCACGTACGAATTACGGTGCGGCTGCGGCTGTTCTGAGCGGCAGTCACCTTCTTCGCAAGCTTCGGATCCACATACGGTCCCTTTTTGGTTGACCTAGACATGTTTATTCCCTTGCCTAATCTCGCCAGTATTCTCGACTAATGTGACCCTGATGGATTCCCTTTTAGGGCTGATCAATCGCCGAATCGGAATACTGACAATTAAATCTCTATCGCTGACCCCTGCGCCGAACGATGAACTTGTCGGACGGCTTCTTCCTCTTGCGCGTTCGATATCCGAGTGCGGGCTTGCCCCAGGGGGTTTTCGGCCCCGGCATACCGATGGGAGAGCGGCCTTCGCCGCCGCCGTGCGGATGGTCGCGCGGGGACATTACTGAACCGCGCACCTCAGGACGCCAGCCCATATTGCGCTTTCGTCCTGCCTTGCCCAGCTTGACATTCTTATGATCAAGGTTGCTCACCTGACCGATAGTCGCCATGCACGCGGTCAGCACATTCCGCATCTCGCCTGACGGCAATCGCAGGAGTGCATACCTGCCTTCCTTCGCAAGTAGCTGCGCCGAGCCACCCGCGCTTCGCACCATCTGGCCGCCTCTGCCCACTTTCATCTCGATGTTGTGGACCTGAGAGCCCTCACGGATGGAGCGCAGCGGGAGCGCATTGCCCACCCGCTGTTCTGCATTCTCGCCCGACTCGATCTTGTCGCCCACGGTCAGGCCATCCGGCGCCAGTATGTACCGCCAGTCGCCGTCCGGATACTTGATGAGCGCGATTCGGGCAGACCTGTTCGGGTCGTACTCAATCGATGTGACCTCGCCCGGTATGCCGTGCTTGTCGCGCTTGAAGTCGATGATCCGGTAGCGCCGCTTGTGTCCGCCTCCGCGGTGCCGCACCGTAATCCGGCCCGACGAGTTGCGCCCGGCGTTCTTCTTCATAGGGCGAACCAGCGCCTTTTTGGGCTTGCGCGTCGTTATGTCGTCCGAAGTGGACAGAACCGCGCCGCGCTGCCCTGGAGTTCCTGGCTTTAGTGCTCTTAGTGGCATCTTAAACGCCCCCGCCTATACGCCTTCAAATATTGTTATCGTGTCACCGGGCGCGAGCGTTACGATCGCCTTTTTTATCGCCTTCTTCTGTGCCAGGCGTGGCCCGTATCGCTTCGTCTTGCCCTTTTTGTTCATCGTATTCACCTTCGTGACGGTTACGCCGAAGGCTTCCTGCACTGCCCATTTGATCTGGTGCTTTGTCGCAGACTTCGCCACCTCGAATACATACCGACCATCTTCCTGAAGGTCGGTGCTCTTCTCAGTGATAATGGGCTTCCTCAATATCTCGAAGGGATGCAAGTCCATTACTCTTCCTCCCCTTCATCCGCCGAAACCGCGGCTGCTGCCTGGCGCTTGATGCGAACATACTCGCCGCCCCAAAGCTCCTCGGCTTGTCTCACCGCGCCGACAGTCATTATGACCTTCCTCGCGTTGAGCATGTCCACCGCATTCAACTGCGACACCGGCAGCGTTCGAATCCTCGGAATGTTTCGCGCCGCGCGCACCACATCCTCGCCTATTACATCCGCAACCAGCAGCGCGGAAGAATCAACTTCCAGCGCCCTGAGCGCCTGAGCCACCTGCTTAGTCTTGGCATCTGACAACTGGAGTGCGTCAACCACAACCAATTGCTGCTCCCTCGCCTTGTCGGAGAGAACCATCTTGATTGCCTCGCGCTTCATGCGCTTTGGCGTCCTCTGCCTATAACTTCGGGGTGTCGGTCCGAATACTACACCGCCGCCGCGCCACTGCGGTGACCGGATGGAACCCTGCCGCGCGCGCCCGGTGTACTTCTGCGGTCGTGGCTTTGCGCCGCCTCCCGCAACTTCTGAGCGCGTCTTCACCTTGGCGGTGCCCTGGCGTTTATTCGCCAGCTGCCCCACCATGACCTGGTGAACGAGCGCAGAGTTCATCGGTGCGTCGAACACATCGTCCAGCACCTCGACGCTGTCAACAACAGCGCCACTCATGTTCCTCACGTCTAGCTTCACGACTTCTTCCTTTTGCCCGCTTTTCTCACTATCACAAGCCCGTTGCTCGCACCCGGAACGGTGCCCTTCACGAGCAGCAGATTGCGCTCGGCATCTGCCAGCACGACTTCGAGTCCCCTTGAGGTAACCCTCTCGTCGCCCATGTGTCCCGCCATCCGCAGGCCCTTGATGACCCGCCCCGGCGTGCTGCCCGCACCAACCGAACCCGGCGCCCTGTGCCTGTCGGACTGGCCGTGCGTCTTGGGACCGCCGCGGAAGTTGTACCTCCGCACGCCGCCCGCGAAGCCGCGCCCCTTGGACTTGCCCGTCACTTCGATAGCCTCTCCGGCCTCGAATACGCTGGCGTCCAGGGTCTGCCCCACCTCGATTTCGCTCACATCGTCTGCACCCACTTCGCGCAGGTGGCGGAACATCTGCTGTCCGCTCCGCTTCAGATGTCCGGAACGAGGCTTGTTCAGCTTCTTTACAGGCTCGAAGCCGAGCTGAACGCTTTCGTAGCCGTCGTTATCAGAGGTCTTGACCTGCGTCACCGTGCATGGTCCCACTTCGATAGCGGTAACACAGTCGGCGCGCCCATCCTCGTGAAAGACCTGGGTGGTACCAATCTTTTTGCCAATTAGTCCATGAACCGTCATAACCGTACTCTTTATCTGGGAGTAGAAAATCTCTCCCATCTTGTTCAGCGATGCCTGCTACAACCTGACGACATAGCGTTACTTCTAGAGCTTGATCGAAATATCCACACCCGCCGGCACATTTAGCCGGGTCAGCGAGTCAATCGTCTTCGATGTCGGCTCCAGAATGTCTATGAGCCTGTTGTGCGTCCGCAATTCAAAGTGCTCTCGCGAGTTCTTGTCGATGTGCGGCCCGCGTATCACGCAGAAGCGTTTGATGGCAGTCGGTAGCGGCACCGGACCCGTAACGCGGGCGCCTGTGCGCTCGGCAGCCTCAACTATCTGTCCCGCAGACTGGTCTAGCAGTCTGTGGTCGAAGGCTTTCAATATGATGCGTATCTTTTGGCTGTTGGCTGTAACCATATTTCGCTTCTACCAACTCCCGTTTAGGCTAGTGCGTCTGCTTATGAACATATTCGGAATGCTGCGGTGAAACTAGACCGTGAGCATTCCCTCCGGAGCGGCCTCGTAATTGTCGAATTCCATATTGTAGCTGGCGCGTCCCTGCGTGAGCGACCTTATCGCACTCGCGTAGCCGAAACTCTCGCCCAGCGGTATTGACGCCTTGACGACCTGAATCTCGCCTTGGCCCTCGATATTGCGAATTGCGGCTCGCCGCCGTCCCAGGTCTCCAAGAACTTCGCCCAAAAATTCGCCCGGAGTAACTACCTCCAGGCTCATAATGGGTTCCAGCAGCAGTGGCCGCGCCTTGCTGACAGCATCTTTCGCAGCCATCGAACCGGCAATCTGGAAGGCGACCTGCGATGAGTCAACCTCGTGGAAACTGCCGTCAACCATCGTCACTTTAATGTCGATCATCTGGAAGCCTGAAAGCGGCCCCGTGTTCAGCGCCTCGCGTATGCCGTTCTGCGCTGAAGGAATGAACTCACGCGGGATGGCTCCACCGGAAATTTTGTCCTCGATGACGATGCCGGAGCCACTCTCGCCGGGCTCCATCTCCAGGACTACATGGCCGAACTGACCATGTCCACCCGTCTGCCTCACGAATCGTCCCACGCCGCGGGCGGCCTTTCTGACCGTCTCCCGGTAGGCAACGCGCGGTTGGCCGACATTGCCCTCGACGCTGAATTCGCGCTTCATCCTGTCAACAAGTATCTCAAGGTGAAGCTCACCCATGCCGGACATTATCGTCTGCCCGGTCTCGTTGTCGTAATTGATCTTGAAAGTCGGGTCCTCGTCAGACAATTTCACCAGCGCGTCTGAGAGCTTGTCCTGGTCTGCCCGCGAGCGAGGCTCGATGGCGACCGAAATCACCGGCTCAGGGAAGCTGATCGTCTCCAGGACAATGGGATCGTCCTGGGTGCAGATCGTGTCGCCCGTTGCAGTGAATTTCAAGCCTACGGCTGCGGCAATCTGACCGGCATGGACCTCTTCCATGTCTTCGCGGTGCTGCGCGTGCATCTGAACGATGCGGCCCAGCCGCTCGCGTCTGCGATTCGTGGAGTTATACACGGAAGACCCTGATGCCGCGGTGCCAGAATAAACCCTGAAATACACCAGACGGCCAATGTAGGGATCGGAAACCGTCTTGAACGCCAGAGCGGAGAACGGCTCTTCCGGGTCGGGGGCGCGCAGAAGCTCATCATCGGAGGTCGGAGCTTTGCCGGTAACGGGGGGAACATCGAGAGGGGAGGGAAGGTATTCGCAGATGGCATCTACAAGGGGTTGAATGCCCTTCGTTCGCAACGCTGTGCCGCAAAAGACGGGAACGATACTGTATCCAATCGTCGCCTTCCGTAGCGCATCCTTGATTTCCTGGTTCGTTATCTCTTCGTCTTCAAGGAACTTGAGTAGGAGCTCATCGTCGGTTTCGGCTATCTTCTCTATCATCAGGCTGCGATAGTTCATATAGTCTTCGATGAACTCTTCCGGTACCGGTCCCTCTTTGGGTATGTCAACGCCTTCTTCGGCCCAAGTCCACGACTTGCCCTCGATGAGGTCAATGACTCCCAGGAATGCATCCTCTTGCCCGATTGGAATCTGCACCGCTACGGGGTTCGCCTGTAGCCGGTGAGATATTGAGTCTATCGTGCGGTTGAAGTCCGCGCCGACGCGGTCCATCTTGTTTACGAAGCATATACGCGGCACATGGTACTTGTCCGCTTGCCGCCAGACTGTCTCAGACTGCGGCTGCACGCCGGCGACCGCATCGAAGACAACCACACCACCGTCCAGGATACGCAGGCTGCGCTCCACCTCTGCGGTGAAATCGACATGGCCCGGCGTATCGATGATGTTGATTGTGTAGTCGTCCCACTCTGCCGTAGTCGCCGCGGATGTAATCGTAATTCCGCGCTCGCGCTCTTGCGCCATCCAGTCCATCGCAGTCGTGCCGTCGTCCACGCCACCGATCTTGCGGATTCGGCCGGTGAAGTACAGCACGCGCTCCGTCACCGTCGTCTTGCCGGCGTCGATGTGCGCGATGAACCCTATGTTTCTCGTCTTTTCCAGACTCTGCATAGTTGCAGGCATTCTCTATCTTTTCCTATTCGCCCCACTGGGCTAGGCACATCGCGCTTCTCTTGTGACAGCTCACTCGGAGAACCCGTTCGTCGTGAGCTAGTCGAAGGACGACTGCCAAGCTTGTGATTAGGTTGAACGGTCTGTTACAACCTGTTTTGCTACCACCTGTAATGTGCAAAGGCGCGATTCGCCTCTGCCATCCTGTGCGCCTCTTCACGCCGCCGCACAGCCGGCCCCTGATTGCGCGCCGCCTCCAGCAATTGCCCTGCGAGGCTCTCGTGCATGGGCCTGCTGCCGCGTGCGCGCGCTGCCGTAATAATCCAGCGCATGGCAAGTGCCATGCGCCGTGATGGTCGTACTTCTGTCGGGACCTGGTAGGTCGCGCCGCCGACTCGACGAGACTTGACCTCGAGCATCGGCATCGTATTACGAAGCGCCTGCTCGAAAACCTCCAGCCCCGGGCGGTTCGCCTCTTGTTCAACAAGGTCCAGCGCCCCATACACGATGCGCTGTGCGGTGGTCTTCTTGCCACTCCACATAACTCTGTTGATGAACTGGCTCAGTTCCACGCTGCCATATTTAATGTCAGGCGGTGGAACGCGAACCTCGGCCCTTCTTCGACGCGCCATATCTAAATCTCTCTTATCTCAGTCTCACTTCGCGATACCTGTTTAAGCAGGTATCCGCCGTGATAATGGATGCAACGAATTTCTAGTTCCTCTTGCTGCCGTACTTGCTGCGCCCGCGCTTGCGATCCTCAACGCCGGATGTGTCCAGCGCGCCCCGCACGATGTGATAGCGCACGCCAGGCAGGTCCTTCACGCGTCCGCCGCGGATCAGCACAACCGAGTGCTCCTGCAGGTTGTGGCCTTCTCCCGGAATGTATGCCGTAACTTCCATTCCGTTTGTCAGTCGCACTCTCGCCACCTTGCGCAGCGCCGAATTCGGCTTCTTGGGCGTCTGTGTTCGCACCTGGGTGCATACGCCGCGCTTCTGCGGCGACCCCGAATCGCGCCTTCCCCTGTTCTTCAGTGAATTGAACGAAAACCGCAGCGCAGGAGCCTTGTCCTTCTTTCGCTTGGGCTTTCGGCCCTTCCTGACCAACTGGTTTACAGTAGGCATGTTTTTACCCCATTCACAATTAGATTAGTGGAATTGCCAAACGCAAAATCGGCACGAACAAAAAGGTCGTACAAACGGGTATTTTACATACACAATTGAATGAATGTCAACCTTTGTTACCCCGAAATCGCGCTGTTTCGGCTGCCCCGCAGCGCTTGGATACCGAGTTGACAGGGAACGCTCTGGACGACCGCCGGAGACGCCCAAAATCCCCTTCGAAGTCTCCTCCCGACAATGCTGAATCTCACACTCGCCGTCCCTGGCGTTATATCATAGTCCTATGCGTATAACTCTATTCGCCATCCTCCCAATCCTGTTGATGACGCTCACGGCATGCGGCTCCGAGGTCGAGCAGCTTCCGTCGGCAACACCGGCACCCACAGCCACGCCTCTACCCTCGCCCACACCTCAGCCGACCGCGACACCTCAGCCGCCCACCGCAACCCCTGCGCCCACGGCGACGCCTGCTGCGCCTGTTCCATTGAATACGCCCACGACGAACATCGCCACGCCAGCCGCTCAGGATGATAGCGAGGCCGCCATCATCGAAAGGTCGATCGAAGCTATGCGAAAGGTCGAGTCATTTCACGCGGAAGTTGACGCCGCCTTCACAGTCATCCAGACGGAGGCAAGCTTCAGGATGGACGAGGAGTCCTTTGGCACAGAGTTCCCCATCCGCTTTATCGGCGACTTCCAGTTGCCCGACCGGGCCTCCGGCAAGTTGCAGCTTGCGCTAGGTCTGGTGCTGCTGGAACTGGATATCGTCAAGATAGGCGAGATCGCATACATAACCAACCCAGAAACAGGAGCCTGGGAGCAATATCCTCTATTCCTGACAGGCTTGCCCGATCCCTATGACCTAGTGCTGCCGCCCTCCGAACCCTTACGATACTCTAACTTCGAGGTCATCAAGGAGGAGACTATTGACGGAGTGCAAACTCGTCACATCAGGGCGGACCTGCGCGCCAGCTTCCTCGGCAGCACCTTCGACAACCTCTTCGTCGAGATGTGGATAGGCAAGGAAGACAACCTCCTGCACCGTCTGACCATGGCAGGGGAGGTCTCCGTTGACGAGGCGGACACGGCTGGTTTAGCATCTGGCGCGCTCGGCGCAGCCGACATCGGCGGCGACGCCGAATTCACCATGACAATCACCTTCTCCAACTTCAACCAGCCCATAGTTATCGAGCCGCCTATACCCTAGAGCGCGCTAAAGTTAGGCGAATCAACGATAGAGGAGCGGTCCGAAGACCGCCCCCACAAGTCATATCTATCCTGTCAGCCCCACTTACAGCGGCGAAATTGGACTCGCAGGCGGCTTCAGCCCGCGACCTCCGCCATAAATCACGCGCGGCCTGAACAGGCGGTTGTCGTCGTGCTGCTCTAGCACATGCGCTACATTCCCCGCCGTTCTGGAAGCAAGGAATATCGGCGTGTACAGCGGAATCGGTATCCCCAGCAGGTAGTACAGCAGACCGATGGGATAGTCCGTATTCGGATAAAGCCCCTTCTCCCTGTACATCACATTCTCCACTGTCGAGTAAATCGACGACAGGTCTGGCCCCTCCGTTATGCGCTCCGCAAGCTTCGGGATGTAGTCCATCAGGAACCGCGCCCTCGGATCGTACTTCCGCATGTAAACGCGGTGCCCGAATCCCATAATTCGCTCGCGCCGCTCCAGCTTGCCCATCGTGTAGTCCTCGGCATGATCGGGTCCGCCCGTGCCGTTGATGTCCATCAGGAACTCGATCGCCGCCTCGTTCGCGCCACCGTGCAGCGGCCCCTTCAGCGACGCCACCGCGCCAACCATCGCCCCGTACATGTCAGACAGCGTGGATGCAATAACCCGCGCCGCGAATGTCGAGTTCGGCATCTCGTGCTCGATGTAGCACATATGAATCCGGTCGAACGCATCCAGCGACTCCGCATCCGGCCGCTCGCCGCGCAGCATATACAGGAAGTTCTCCATATATGGAAGGTCGGGATTGGGTCGCACGATGGGCATGTCGTTCAGGGCGCGATACGAATTGACCACCAGTGTCGGTGTCTGCGCCAGCAGCTTGATGCCCTTCTCCAGGTTTGCCTCATGCGAGTTGTCGTGCAGCAACTCCGGGTCCTCATACCCGGCGAGGAACGACAGCCCTGTCCGCAGCGCATCCATCGCCACCGTGGACTTCGGCATCAGTTCGAAGAGGCGATATATCTCATCCGGCACTTCCGCCTCTGCCACAAGCCTGTCGCAGAACGCCTTCGCCTGCTCCGGCGTCGGCAGCTCCCCGTATATCACCAGGTACGCCACATCCGTATAGCACAGATTCTGCGCCAGCTCGATCAGGTCATAGCCCCTCACCAGAATCTGCTCGATGTCCACATCGAGATATGAGACCGAAGTCTCCGTGGCAATCACGCCCTCAAGTCCGGGGCTGTAATCAGGTGTCGTCATTGTTGTTCTCCCCTAAAAGTTGATTCAGTCTTCATTATTGACCGCCGATCCTGCGGCAGTAGAAAGTCGCTCAGAGATTACCTCACCCTTCAAGTAAGGCAGCAGCAATTCTGCGGCACTATCTAGTGTGAAGCCCGCCGCATCGCCATCCGCATCGTAATGCGCCGCAAGATGCTCTGCAACTTCCACGGAATATTCCACAGATTGAGCATTGCTGAAAATCAGCGTCCCATTCTTCATCTGTAAAGTGTACGGATATTGGTCGGAGAATGAATCGCTTTCCGTGTAACCATAATCGACTCTCATAGACAGAAGATTCAAAAGCAAATGACCAGCATGCTCCAAAGTGAAGCCAACTACCTTGCCTACTACATCATAGTCTGCAATCAGGTCTCTTGTAACATCGCCCCCCTCACTTGCGGGCATCCCATTCCATAGCGAGAGAGTGTCAGTATCGTTAAAGTAGGAGATCCTCAGCTTCATGGCGTTCCCCATCTCCTCAAAGCCTGCCTATCGAAGAAGCGGTTATGCAACTTGCCATTTTCGACTATGACCCGAACCCACTTACCCGCTTCTTCTATGTAGCCATAGTACCGTATTCTACCATCGGACTGAGTCTCGGTATGATATGGGTTAGCTATAACTCGCTCAACCCACTTATCCATGATATCAGGGTGCTTTTCCCTGACCTGATCTTCATAATATTCAGTAGTTTCCATCTACGGATTAGTTCGTCGCCTCCCCGTTAATCCCGTCTATCCATATACGCTCTATCGCTCCCCAGGGAAAGCGCCCCGTCCACCTCCGCGTAGGCATCATACTCAATCAGTTCGTACAGTTCGGCTCGCGTTTGCATCTTCGGCAGCCATTCCTTTTGCGTGCCGGTCCGCTTCAGGTCGGTCAGCAACTCTTCAGTTGCCTTGGTCGCTACCCGCATGGCGCTCGCCGGGAATATCACGATGTTGTAGCCCAGTGTCGCGAACTCGTCCACGCTCAGATAGGGCGACCTGCCGAACTCCGTCATATTTGCCAGCAGGTCTCCACCTACCGCGTCCGCGTACATCTTGAACTCGTCAAGCGATTGCATGGCCTCCGGGAATATGATGTCGGCGCCCGCCTCTTTGCACAGCCGCCCGCGCTCAATCGCCGCTTCCATTCCGTCAATAGCGCGTACATCGGTGCGCGCGACAATCAGCATGTCCTTCCGGCTTTGCGCAGCGGCAGCTATCTTCTCCACAAAGGCATCCGTAGAAATAACGGTCTTGCCGTCCAGATGTCCGCAGCGCTTAGGCAACACCTGATCTTCAATTTGTATCGCCGCCGCGCCCGCAGCCTCAAGCTCCCTCACCGTGCGAATCACATTGATGGCTTCGCCGAAGCCTGTATCGGCGTCCACGATAAACGGCATCCCGGAAGCGCGCACCATCCAGCGCACCGCGTCCGTCAGCTCATCCAGTGTGAAGAGGCCTATGTCCGGTATCCCCAAACTTGCCGAGAACGCTGCGCCGGAAAAATACAGCGCGTCGAAGCCCACCTTGCGTGCGATAAGCGCCGTCAACGGATTGAACACGCCCGGCACGCTCAGCGCCTCGCCCGAGTCCAGTAGTTCGCGCAGTCTCAGAGGGTGGCTCTGCTCCGGTGCACGCTCAAGCATCCAGGTCATATCCGCATCGCCTCCATCAACTCCATCAACCTGTCATTCCTACGAAGGCAGGAATCCACACGGTTGATTCTGGGACATCCGAAAGTCCACTCTGTCGTGCCAATCTAAATCCTCATTGTAGACATCAACTCAGAAAGACTAGGCTGCTCGTCGATATGCCACACAAGGTCGATAACCCGCCGCGCCTGTTCCTCCGTCCACACATCCTCCACATTCAGCAGGAACTTCTGCTCGACCTCGGCATCGCTCATCTTGTTCATCGCATGCCCGCGCGGGAAGCTCACCTCGCGCGACAGCGTGCCGCCGTCCTTCGTCTTGATCGTGATACGGTTCGGTATGCCCTCTGGATAGCCTTCCGTCAGTGCATCGTCCTCTTCCAGCGTAGTCTTGCCCAGCAGCGACTTGATGTCGGGGCTGTCCAGCATCTGCTGCGAGAACGAATGCTTCGTCACCG
>MKWU01000390.1_pt1 | contig 84044 bp, 74 predicted proteins | sample 809101 | NCBI WGS metagenome assembly MKWU01 (sample SAMN05860141, study PRJNA318959) | sponge metagenome | host: Aplysina aerophoba | place: Slovenia: Piran, Adriatic Sea, Gulf of Piran | collected 2013-05-07 | reverse complement strand
GCCGCCGATGGTCGATCCCATCAGCAGCAACCCGGCGGCGAGGCCCCGGTAGCGCCTGAACCAGCGGGTCAGTATCAGCATGTTGGGCACCAGGCCGCAACCGGCCAGACCCAGGGCGAACACCACGTATATCGCGGTCAGTTGGCCGAGTGAGGTTATGGAAGGATAAAACCAGAGACCGCCCACCAGGGCCAGGATGCCCAGCAACATGACAATCCGGGTCGAATACCTGTCAAACAACACGCCTGCGAACGGTACGGCCAGGGCAGCGACGACCAGGAACAGCGCGGCCGGGCGGGTAACCTGCTCGGCATTCCAGCCAAACTCGTCGATGAGTTCAGGATAAAACAGCGGCAAGGTGTAGATGAGTATGCCGTTGTTGGCGGTGTAGATCAGGAACAGTCCCAGTAGTACCCACCAGCCGTAGTATCTTTTCATGTTGAGGGTCCTCTCGCAGATACGGGTTTTTTTGTTCTGATTAATAGGGAATACCGTATTTGACCGGATTCCCGCTCCCTGCTTTCGCAGGGACAAGCTGCGCGGGGACGAACTGCCATGAGTGATTTCCCGGGTTCATACGGCAACGCTTGTTGCATCATAGGAATACAGCCCCAGCATGTCGTCATTAAATAGCCGCTTACCCTCCCCCGGTTGCGGCTTTGCATTCAGTAAATGCAGGCCTTGCCTGGCGGATGCTTCCTGGGCGTAGGCGGCATGGCCGACCCTTGCTTCCTGGTAGCATGCCAGTGCCGTTTGCCAGTCATCGGAACCGGAAAAGGCCCGGGCCAGCACCATCGCATCTTCAATACCTATCCCGGCGCCCAGGCCGAGGAACGGGGTCATGGGATGTGCCGCATCGCCCAGCAATGCAACCCGCCCGGCTACCCAGTTGTCCAACGGTTCCCTCACGTGCAAAGCCCATTTAAAGCAGCGTTCGGGCGGGGTTGCGCGGATGATCGTTTGTACGTCTTCACACCAGTCCTCAAATTCGGACGCTACTTCCGCCACCTCGGAACGGACCGTCCAACCCTCCTCCCGCCAGTCCTGCCTGGTGGATATGGCGACGTAATTCATGAGCCCGCGCTGACGCAGCGCATACCTGCCGACGATCTTCCCGGGTCCGGCGTAAAGGGCAAAATCAGGGTCGATTTCAAGTCCCGGCAGGCGCTCGAGATCCACCAGGCCGCGCCACGCCACGTAACCGGTAAACGTCGCCGGTGTGCCGGGAAACAGCGTCTCGCGTAGCGTCGATTTTATCCCGTCAGATGCAATCAGGACATCACAGCTTTGCGCGACACCGTTGGCGAAATGACTGGTCACCCCGTCAACCGATTGGGTAATGCCGGTCACTTTATGGCCGGGCCTGAGTTCGGCGCCGGCATCATCAGACAATGCATCCACCAGGACCTCCAGCAGGTCGGCACGGTGGATGTGCCAGAAAGGAGCGCCGAATTCGGAAATATAGCTGTCGCCGCGCAGGGCATAGGAGATGCGGTCGCCGGTCCTGAAGTGCAGGATACCGGCGTGGCGCGGCGTCCGGACATACGGCGCCAGCCTTTCCTGCAGGCCCAGGGCAAGCAGCACCCTGGATGCGTTGGGGCCGATGGTGATACCGGCGCCCACGTCGCCAAACTGCTCCGACTGCTCAAACAGTACAATGGGAAACCCGTGCTTTCTCAGGGCGACGGCCGCGGTCAAGCCGGCTATGCCGCCACCGATAATGTGGATGCGCAGTGTACTGTTGACCGGCATTTTGCAATGACAGCTGAGTCGTTAATCCAGGTGTGAAGGGATCTCAATCCTGCCCCCGCCTACGGCCAGGCCCCGGGCATAGACGACTTCCAGCCAGATCACGCCGCCTGTCGTGACAGGTCCGCCGGCAAAACCGAACAGGCTGTACGGGGCCTGGTAAACGAAAAAGTCCTTCGTCAACGTTACCGGTGTTCCCGCGGCGCCGGGTTCACTGCGCTGTTCGACGGTCAGGTCGCCATAGATGATATAGATAAAACGGCTGGCCTGTTTGTAATAACTCTTCGAGTGTTTCTGCGGGGCCTGCCAGCCGGGCGGCAATTTAACCAGCCTGGCGCGGAAACCCTCTTTCTGGTCGTCACTCAACCACTTGACCATACGGCCCGGCACCTTCGCATCGGTTTCCCACTCCAGGTCGGTTGTGGTATGCACTATCCACGGGTGGTTGAACTGCTGCAGCGCCTGCCGGTCAGGCAGGTAGGGATCCGGTTGTTCGGGAAAATCCGGTTTGAAGTGATCGCCTTGCGGACCCAGCGTGACGACACTGCCGTCGCCTTCCTCGAATATCAGCAGGGTGCAGGCATTTTGCGAACGCATTCCACCGACTTCCCAGACACCGCCGTGCAGGGTATAGGCGGGGCGGTCCAGCCAGGTGCCCTGGGTAAAATGGGAGAGCATGCCCGATTTCTGCTGCGGGCTGACCGGCTCATGGATGACGAAATCCCCGTCCAGCACGTAGGCCCACTCATGCCAGTGATGGTAATGAACCCCGAGCGGATCGGCAGGCGGCGTCATGTCCCAGCGCGGCAGGAAGTGGGCGTAGATCAGGCTGCTGTCATTGGGTCCCTTGAAAAACGTCTTCGTCTTTGACCGGAAGCGGGGACTGGCATCCCAGGGATGACTACCGACGTCTACGATCTGCAAGGGTTGCCATTGTTGCGCGGCAACCGCAACATTATTGCCCCCCGGCATTAACAGCCAGATTGCCAGCACAACATAAGCACTGCACCGGTACTTCATCTATCCACCCTCCTCTTTATGGTCGCACGGGAATGTATCACGTCACCGACCTGTTATGGAATGTATTAATGTTATAACATTCCGGTAATCTCATGGCAAAACAGACGCCTGCCGGCGCCAGGACAGAAAATGACCATACCCCGCACATTAACACCCGCTGTATTATCCGGCTTTCACGATATCGTCGGCGCCGAATTCGTTATTACCGACCCCGCTGAACTGAGTTATTACTCGACGGACGTATACCGCGGCTTCGAAATCGCCCTGGCTGTCTTGCAACCGGAAAACGCGCAACAACTGCGTGAAATCGTGTCGTTGTGCAAACAGAACGGCTTATCTATCGTCACGCGCGGCGGCGGTATGTCGTATACGGATTCCTACCTGCACAAGTCGGCGCGTGGCGTCAGTATCGACATGCGCAGGATGAACCGGATCATCGATATCAATACCCGGGACATGATCGTGACCGTGGAATGCGGTTGTACCTGGCAGAAACTGAATGAGGCCCTTGCTGTTCACGGTCTGCGGCCACCCTACTGGGGCCCGCTTTCCGGCATGCGCGCCACGATCGGCGGCGCCCTGTCGCAAAACAGTGTGTTCTGGGGTGGTACTTCCCACGGAACCGCCGCGGAAAGCGTGCTCGGGCTGGACGTGTTGCTGGGCAACGGTGAGGTTCTGCCCACCGGGGCGCACGGGAAAAAAGACGGTGTGCCGTTCATGCGCTATGACGGTCCCGACCTGACGGGACTGTTTATCGGTGACAGCGGCGCCCTGGGGATCAAGACCGTCGCGACCCTGCGCCTGGTAACGATCCCGGCCGTGGTGAAATACGCATCGTTTTCCTTTGAGACCCACCAGCAGATCTGTGCCGCCATGTCGGAGATCGGGCGCCGCGGCCTCGCCTCCGAATGTTACGGTTTCGATCCGTTCCTGCAGAACAGCCGCGTGGTGGGCGGCGATGCCGATGTGGTGGAAGACGTCAAGACCCTGGCGCGGGTAGCCGGTACAAGCGGCCTGAAAGAGTCGGTCAAAATCGCTGCCGGCGGCCGCAGGTTCATCAGGAAAGTGCAGTGGGGGCTTCACGTCCACGTGGAGGACCGCTGCGAAGCAGGCGCAGACCATGCCCTGGCGGAGATCGATAAAATCGCGGATGAAAATGGCGCTGCCGGCATAGCCAACAGCCTGCCGGTAATAATGGGCTCCCACCCTTTCCCGCCGACAAATTCGATGGTGGGACCGAACGGCGAACGCTGGGTCCCGATACACGGGAAAGTGGCTCATTCGCAGGCATCTGAAACGATCGGCAAAATCCAGGACTTGTTCCGGCAAAACAAGGCGGTACTGGAAAAATACAACATCGATACGGGTTACCTGATATGTACGGTCGGCAATACCGCGTTCCTGGTGGAACCGGTCTTTTTCTGGCCGGACGAATTGAATGAAGTGCATCGCCGCAATGTAGAACCTGACGTATTCAACCGGTTCACACCCGCCCCGGCAAATCCAGAAGCCCGCAGTGAGGCTGAAAGAATTCGAAACGAGGTGCGCGGCATTTTCCTGGAACAGGGCGCAATACATTTCCAGATCGGGAAATACTATCCGTACAAGGACAGCCGCCGGGACCCGGCCTGGTCCATGCTGGGACGCATAAAAGACCTGCTGGACAAGGACGGGGTGCTCAATCCGGGGCAGCTTGGTCTGAATGAGGCCGGTTCGTAACTGTAATCACGAAACATGAGGGGTCATATTTCAATGAAATTCATGCATGGGCTTACAACAACCGCTTTGCTTTTGCTCCTGGGCCCGGGTTTGTCAAATCAGGCAGTGGCGGACGAGGCAAAAGACATTGCCGCCATTGAACAGGTCGCGCAGTGCTGGATAGAACTGTACACCGCCGGCGACCTGGACCGGTTGATGACCTTGTACACGGAAGACGCTGTCGTCGCCCTGCACGGCAGGCCCGCAATGCGCGGCGTGGAACAGATCCGTAACTTTTTCGCGCCGGGGATGGGCAAATCCAGGGTGACGTTCGAGATAGATATCGAGGAAATACAGGTTCACGGCGATACGGCGCACCTGCTGAGCAAATATTACCTGACCAGCGAACCGAAAGCGGGCGGAGATACTTACCGGGACGCAGGAAGGTCCCTGCTGATATACAAAAGGAACGCGCACAACGAATGGAAGCTATACCTGGATATCGACCAGGCTACGCCCGACGCGCAGTTTTAAAAGCTGAACTTCGTTATGCAGATATACGCTGCCGCGAGGGTTGCTGCGTAGACCGCGAGCACGGCCCACATTGTCTGATCCACGGTCCGGGTGATGCCCGCCTCGACTTCCGGCGACGATCCTTTCCCGGCCAGTTCGGCCGTCAGGCGGCCCACCGGCAGGAACATCCAGTCTATGCCTATGGCAAACCAGTAAACCAGCCCGTAAATTACGATTTTGGCGGCCAGCCAGGAAACCATTGCCGGCTCTCCGTTTACCAGTGCAGCCAGTCCCGTCCCGATCAGCAGCAGTCCGGCAATACCCAGCCCGGCCCAGTTGAGCCGTTGCAACCTGGCGCCAAGCGCGGTCCCGATATGTTTTGCAGCCGACATATTGACTGTCAGCAACACCGCGGCGAGCAGCCACAGGCCAAGCAAACCCGGGATTCCTACATCCAGCAAGCCGGTGGCATTGGCCAGGTGTACCCCCACAGGCAACATGACGATAAAACAGATGCGCGGCAGGGTATCGATGACCATTGCCATGTGCAGCAGCGTCAGGCGCGTCTCCACCGACAGGCTTGCATCGCGGAACCTCCGGGCCAGGAGCAATACGCCTACATCCGTACCCAGCCAGAAAACCAGCACCAGGACATGGATGAATTTGATGGCTTCGTAAGACATGGCCGGATATTACACAATTTCGGTGCCGGAGTCAGACTTAAAACAGGTTCGTCACCAGTATCCCGGCGATAGCAAGCGGCACTACGGTCCGGATCAGAAAGCGCCAGGACGCGAACAGCCAGGTCCTGCTTATCCGTAATTCATCCGTCAACGTACTGCGCCGCATGAACCAGCCGGCAAATACCGCAATCAGCATCCCGCCTACCGGCATCATCAGGTTGGCCGTGAGGTAATCCGCCAGGTCAAAGATGGTTTTACCGGCGATGGGTTTGACCTCCGCCCAAAGGTTGAATGACAACACGCTGCTGATACCCAGGATCCAGATTGAACCGGTAACCAGGGCCGCGCTGGTACGACGGTTGATGCCGCGATATTCTGCCACCCGCGCTACCGCCGGCTCTATGATTGCGATGGAAGAGGTGATTGCGGCAAACGCCAGGAGCAGAAAGAACAGGAAGCCGAACAAGGCTCCGGCAGGCATGTTGCCGAATGCAATCGGCAACGTGACGAATATCAGGCCCGGACCTTCACCGGGAGCCAGGCCGTTGGCGAACACCAGTGGAAAAATAACAAGTCCGGCCACCAGGGCTACCAGTGTGTCGGCGCCGGCGATGACGACTGCAGTCCTGGGGATCGGAATATCCTGCGGCAAATAGGCGCCGTATGCCATCATCAACCCCATGGATACACCGACAGAAAAAAATGCATGCCCCACCGCCGACAGCATGACCCCCGGGGTGATCCTGCTGAAGTCCACGGCAAACATGAACCTGAGCCCGGCGACCAGGTCACCCGCCAGGGCACTATAGACAGTCAATACCAGCAGTATGACGAACAGCGCCGGCATCAGGATCCCGGTAGCCCGTTCTATACCGTTACGCAGACCCGTGCTGACGATTAACCCGGTGATGCCCAGGAATACCGTAAACGACAACATCAGGCGCCACGGACTGGACAGCAGGTTGCCGAAACGCACCTGCGCTGCGTCAGGACCGATCCCTGAAAACCCGCCGGCAACCGACACAAATGTGTAGTCCAGCACCCAGCCGCCGATGACGCTGTAAAAGGTGAGGATCAGGAATCCGGCGGCGGTGCCGAGCCAGCCTACCCCCGACCACCACCGGGACCGGCCTTCCCGTTCTGCATTGAGCAGCATGGCCGTAGGCGGACTCCGGCTGCCACGCCTGCCCAGCATGAGTTCGGCAACCAGGATGGGTACGGCAACCAGCGTCACCGCGAACAGGTAGACGACGACAAAGGCGCCGCCGCCGTTGGACCCGGCAATATAGGGAAACTTCCAGATATTACCCAGTCCGACGGCCCCGCCGATCGCAGCCAGGATAAACCCGGTACGGGAGGACCATTGTTCGCGCATGGTTGTCTCGCTCATGTTTGCTCCGATGTATGCCCTGCTTCTCTTATTGTTGTTTCCAATTCCCGAATGCCTGCCATTCCGGACAATATCATGTAGTATGAGATTAACTGAAATTTGGGGTCAGAGTATTTACTCTGACCCCAAATATTCCTTTCCCTTATAAATTTCTATTTTGCAGATAAACCAAACAATGAATAACAACTATATAGATGAACACCTGGACGAGGTCCGCGCGGAATTCAAGCTGCTGGACCACTGGGTGTACCTGAACGCGGCCGACCAGATGGTGCCGGGTAATTACTGGCTGAGCGCGGTGCGCGATTTTTACAATTTTGTCGAGTACGGCCGCATGGAAGACCTTCCCAACGCCGATATCGCAACCCACCCGTTTCTGCTGGCCAAGTGGGATGAGAGCATCCGCCTGGGCGCCCGGTTTATCAACGCCGACAAGGACGAGGTCACCAACGCCTACCGGCCCGCGATCACCGCCAACCTGATCCTGTACAACATGATGGAATGGGCTGAAGGCGACAACGTCGTGATCACGGACCTGTCCTACCCTTCCATTCCCTATATCCTGCAGGACCTGCGCCGGCGCTACGGCATTGAGATCCGGGTGGTGCGCAACGTCAATGGAGAGATCCTGATGGAAGACATGGAAAAGCTGGTGGACGGCAACACCCGGATGGTAATCGTGGATCGCACTACGGCGTTTTGCGGTTTCACCTTCGATATGAAGGAGGTGTGCCGTATAGCCCACGCCCAGGGCGCGCTGGTGCTGGACGACGCCATGCAGACCCTGGGAGCAGTGGACATAGACGTGAAAGACGACGGTGTCGACTTCCTGCTATCGGGCGCTTACAAATGGCAGTGCGGCCCGGAAGGGGCCGGCCTGTTCTATATCAAGCGTTCCGTCATGGACCGTATCGACGCCCGCTACCGCAATTACATCTGGGCGGACATCCCCGGCACCATCCCGTTCGCAGACAGGGATCACGATACGCTGGCAAGCTGGACCTACCCCCCGGTGAACAACGCCAACCAATTCTCCCAGGACGTCACGATCGGACCGTCCCTGTTCGGCTGGGTGGCGACGCTGAAATTTTACGAGAAGATCGGCATCAGAAACGTCGAGGAACGGGTGCGGCGCCTGGGCACCTATACCATCGACAGGCTCCAGGAAATCGGCTGCCGGGTAACCTGTCCTACCGATCCCGGCAAACGCCACGGTCTAATCACCTACACCACCGGCGACTACGACAAGGACAAGGCCTTCTTCGAGCGCTGTTCCGGCCCGGGCCGCTGCATGAAACCAATCAAGATATCAATGCGCACTCTGGGCGGCATCGGCAACCTGCGCATCAGCACCCATTTCTTCAATACTGAAGAGGAGATAGACTACCTTATAGAGCTGCAGAAGCAGATGATGTGAATGCGGGTGCGTCATTTAGTAGGTAACTCGCCATCTTTACGGGAACCGGACTGTTATCATTTCAGAATTTCCGGCAAGATAGCCCAGGTAACCAGGTAACCGGGGCTGTTTACAGGCCTGCTCGTGGCTGTCTTGATCACCCGATAATCTTCAACCGTGGCGGGAGGCAGTTCCGAGCCCAGTGATCCTGCTATCGTGCGGCCCCAGTTGTCTGCCGGACCTGACCTTTCAATCCCTGAATCCGCCAATCGGAGCGTGTGCTGCACAACCTTTCCCGGAAGGTAACGGTGCTCGGCGTAAATCTGCATTCTGCCGCCCTGCTCCCGCGCCAGTTCTCCCAGGACAAAGGCGGCCGCGCCTTTGCTGCAACCGAGTACGACCGCACCTGGCTGCCGGACGCGGGCAAGTTCGCGGAAGGTTTCCGCCGGATCCTGGTGCAGGGCATGAATGGCAGACGCCCGGTACTTCAACGCATCCTTGAATGCAACGCTTTCCGCAATGCCGTTTTCGTAGACGACTGTTATGGGTGTCGACAACACCTGTCTCGCGACAACGCCAAGCGGCAAGGCTGAGCCGACGATCGACAGCGCGGCGGTTTTCAGGAATGTTCGTCTCGCAGGCATGCCGGTTACCGCCCCAGAAATTCTGCCAGGGCATTCAATTCTGCTTCACTGATCTCGGTGATGCGGAAAGAGGGCATTTCATCCAGGCCGCGGCGCACGACGAAGCGGATGTATTCCCGGCCCAGGTCAGCGCGTTCGGTCAGCAGTGACTTGTCCTCGCCCTTGTCCCAGGCCAGGCGCAAGGTACCCGGTCCGCTGTTGTCTTCACCATGGCAGTGGATGCACCACTGCCGGAAGACTCTCTCTCCCGTTGTTAATTCGGTCGCCTTGACTGCCGGAAACGTCATGCCGGCGCCCAGTACCAGCATGAACAGCAGCCGGGTCATGGCTTTTTCTCCCGCAGGTGTTTCGGCCATATTCCCTGTTTCCCCGGCGCCAGTATGCCGTTCGGGTCCAGCGCGTCCTTGAGCCTGTTGTTCAGGCGCGCCAGGGAATTGTCATTCCAGTTATAGGTGGCGGCAATCTGGTCCATGAAGGCGAGGTGAGACCGGTATTCCCCGTAGCCGGCTGCCGCGGCCTCCCGGACCAGGATATCGAACAACCGGTAGGCGCGCTGTTTCTTGTCCGGGTCGTTTTTATCGAAGACCAGGGTATAGATATGGTGCATCTCGCGCCAGCCGACGATGAAGACTCCCATGTAATCAAAGCCATGCTCATGGGCGCGCTGCTTCACCATGTTGAATTGCCTGATGGCATCCTCGCCGGTCGTGGGCGACACCGGTGAGAAATCAATGTGACCACCGCCGCCGATCCAGTTCACCAGGCCGAATTCCGTCAGGGTCGGAATCCCGGCCATGGTTCTTGCCCGGTGGTGCAGCACGTCGTTCTTGTTTTTCCGATCCTCGGGGAAGTAAAAACGCGCGCCGGGGATATGGGCGAAAGCATCGCGGATAATCTCCCAGTGGGCGTCCATGATCTTCGGCGGCCCGTACAGCGCGGCATAAAAGTTCCACGCGCCTATGTCCTGGTCGGCCATGATCTTTTTGCGGATACTGTCCGGTAGCGGGCCGTCCCCGTCATAGTATTCCGTCCTGCTGGTATTCAGCGATGCGACCAGGTGCAGGTCGCGTATGGTCGCGGCATTCTGTATCACCAGGTTGACCTTGAGCGGTCGTATGACCTCCACCACCTGTTCGATATCCTCATCCCGCTGAAAAGTGATCAGGTAAGGGCGGTAGCCGGGAGGTTCCGGCATCAACCAGACCCCCAGCTTGGTGACTATGCCGTAGTTGGACTGGGTAAATATGCCGTCGTGATAAGGGCCGAAACCGTACTTGAACAGTTGCCAGGTATTATTGCCCGGCATGGAGCCCATGCCGGTGCGGACGACGTCGCCGTCGGCAAGCACTACCTCCATGCCGCACTGGCGCATGAAGTGGTCGCCGTAAGGCGTATAACCGGCGCCCCGTTCCAGGGTTGTCCCGACCACGCTGCCCCAACCGGGATCGGGTACGTCCAGCCAGAGTTTAATGCCGCGCGCCTGGATATGGTTGTAAAGGTCATAAAAACTGACCCCCGGTTCAACCAGTGCATAGCCGAACTGCTCATTGACCTCAAGCACCCGGTTCATGCGTTTAAGATCCAGGACGACACTGCCCGGAAGACGCGGCGCGGCGCCGCCGTAGGCCAGGTTTTTTCCGCAGGAAACCGGCCAGAGGGGGATATTGAAATCATTGGCGATTTTCAGGACAGCCTGGATTTCCTGCACACCGTCAGGCGCTACGGACGCTGAAGGCCGAAAATAATCTTCATCGACGATGGCATACGGATCGCGATAACTGACCAGTTCATCTGTTTCATCGGCAAATACCCGGTTATCGCCAACCGCTGCCCGGAAACCGTCCATGGCGCGGTTGAACTGTTTAATCGTGACATCCGGAGGGAGTAATTTTTTCACTGGTCTTATTCTTTTTTCGCCAATTCATAGTGTAAAACATGAAGTCAGGCAGGTAAATGTCACTTCCGGGTTCCCGGGATGTTTGTCCTGTGTGCCGGCAGGGTGTTATATTTCTCAGTACGTTTTACATGAAATCGCGGGAAGATGATGTCACGACTCAGCTTTGTCAGCGGCGTTGGTACGAAACCGCTGCTCTACCAGACCATCGGCAATGCCTTGCAGGCAGCTGCAGAAACGTTTCCACAGCAGGAAGCCCTGGTGGTCCGTCACCAGGATGTCCGCTGGTCATATGCGGAGTTACTGCAGCGTGCGGATGATCTGGCGGCAGGGTTCGTTGCCCTGGGGTTTGCGCCCGGCGACCGGGTCGGCATCTGGGCTCCCAACTGCGCCGAGTGGGTCCTTACCCAGTTTGCAACGGCACGGGCAGGCCTGATCCTGGTGAACATCAATCCCGCATACCGCACCCACGAACTGGAATATGTCCTGAACAAGGTCTCCTGCAAGGGACTGGTCAGCGCCGGCCGTTTCAAGAGCAGTGATTACATCGCCATGCTGCAGGAGTTGGCGCCCGAATTGGATGCGGCCGAACCAGGGGAACTGGCTTCTCGCCGGTTGCCCCACCTGGAAGCCGTCATCCGCCTGGGCGAGGAAGAGACCCCCGGCTGTTACAACTTCAGCCGCATATCGGCAATGGGCGGCGTTGCCGAACGGCGCAGGTTGGAGGAGTTGTCACTCCTGCTGCAACCCGATGATGCCATCAACATCCAGTTTACCAGCGGCACTACCGGCTCCCCCAAGGGCGCTACACTGACTCATTTCAATATCCTCAACAACGGTTATTTTGTCGGCGAGGCCATGAACTTCACGGAACGGGACAGGCTCTGTATCCCGGTGCCGTTTTACCACTGTTTCGGCATGGTGATGGGTAACCTGAACTGCATCGTTCACGGCGCGGCCATGGTCATCCCCAATGACGGTTTTGACCCTGCCCTGACCCTGGCAACGGTAAGCGAGGAAAGATGCACCGCCCTGTACGGTGTCCCCACCATGTTTATCGCCGAACTGGACCTGCCTGAGTTTCAGGACTATGACCTGTCCAGCCTGCGAACCGGCATCATGGCCGGGTCGTCCTGTCCCATCGAAATCATGAAGCGGGTCGTTGCGGAGATGAACATGAGCGAGATAACCATCGCTTACGGCATGACGGAGACCAGTCCGGTCAGTTTCCAGAGTGGTACCGATGACCCACTGGAGCGCCGGGTATCCACCGTGGGCCGTATCCACCCCCACGTCCAGGTGAAGATTATCGACGCGCAGGGACGGACCGTCGCCACCGGTGAGAAAGGGGAATTATGTACCCGCGGCTATAATGTCATGCAGGGTTACTGGGATGAGGAGGACAAGACCCGGGAGGCCATCGACACGGCCGGCTGGATGCATACGGGCGACCTTGCCACCATCGATGCGCAAGGCTATTGCAATATTGTCGGGCGCGTGAAGGACATGGTGATACGCGGCGGCGAGAACATCTCCCCGCGCGAAGTCGAGGAATTCCTGTTCAGCCATGACAATATCCAGGACGTCGCCGTGTTCGGCGTACCGGACGACAAATACGGTGAGCAACTCTGTGCCTGGGTAAAACTGAAGGAAGGGTGTGCATTGGACGACGCCGGGATCAAAGCATTCTGCAAGGACAGGATTGCCCACCACAAGGTGCCCTTTTACGTCCGTTTTGTCGATGAATTTCCCATGACGGTTACCGGCAAGCTGCAGAAGTTCATCATGCGCGACAGGATGATAGAGGAACTGGGGCTGACAATCCCGGAGACCGCTTAACTAGCCGGGATTAATAATGGCTTATGTGAGTCTCTCCGTCAGTAGTTCGTTGACCTGCTTCGGGTTGGCCTTGCCCCTGGATTTCTTCATCACCTGTCCCACGAAATAGCCGATCAGTTTCGCCCTTTTTTCCGGAGGAGAGTCCCGGTATTGCTGCACCTGTGCGCTGTTTTCGGCGATTGCCTCGTCGACCAGCCGGCCTATTTCACCGGTGTCGGTAACCTGTTTCAGGCCCTGCTTTTCTATGATGTCATCGGCACTGCCTGCTCCCTGCCACATGGCCTCAAAGACCTGCTTGGCGATGTTGTTGGAGATGGTGCCGTCGGCAATGCGCATTAGCAGGCCGGCAAGCATGTCCGCGCTGACTTTGCCTGCACTGATGCCGAGGTTGTCCCGGTTCAGCGCCGCGCCCAGTTCACCCATGATCCAGTTTGCAACCGGTTTGGCCTGACCCGGCGCAACGGTTACGGCGGCCTCGAAATAATCGGCTGTATCTTTGCTGGCGACCAGGTAGCCGCTGTCATACTCGGACAGGCCGTACGCCTCCATAAAACGCCGCCGCTTCTGCTCAGGCAATTCCGGCAGTTGCTCCCTGACGGTTTCAATGTAGTCTTCATCGATCACCACGGGCGGCAGGTCGGGATCAGGGAAGTATCGGTAGTCATTGGCCTCTTCCTTGGTTCGCATCGAACGGGTTTCATTCTTATCAGGGTCGAACAACCGGGTTTCCTGCACCACCTCGTTGCCGGCTTCGATATGTTCGATCTGCCGGCTGATCTCGTAATTTATCGCCTGTTCGACAAAGCGGAAGGAGTTGATGTTTTTTATCTCTGCGCGCGTTCCCAGTCGCGTTTCTCCTTCCGGCCTGACCGATACGTTGGCGTCACACCGGAACGAGCCCTCCTGCATGTTCCCGTCGGAGATCTCCAGGTAGCGCACCAGGGAATGGATTTTTTTCATATAGGCAACCGCTTCCCCGGCGGAGCGTAATTCCGGTTCGGAAACGATCTCGATTAGCGGCGCGCCGGCACGGTTCAGGTCAATGCCGGTGAAACCGGGAAAACCTTCATGCACGGACTTGCCGGCATCCTCTTCCAGGTGCGCCCGGGTTATGCCGATTTCCCTGACTGTTCCGTTATCCCGGATCTGTATTCTTCCGGCACTGACGATGGGCAACTCGTACTGGCTGATCTGGTAGCCCTTGGGCAAGTCAGGGTAAAAATAATTTTTTCTCGCAAATACGGACCGTTTCGCAATATTTGCATCAACAGCAAGGCCGAATTTGACCGCCATGCGTATGACTTCCTCGTTGGCGACCGGCAACACCCCGGGTAGACCCAGGTCAACGGCACATGCCTGTGTGTTGGCGCGCGCACCGAACCGGTTCGCTGCGCCCGAGAATATTTTACTGCGCGTAGCCAGTTGTACGTGCAGTTCAAGACCGATGACGGATTCCCATTGCATCGTTATTGCCGGCCTCCCGGCATACGTTTATGCCAGTCTGTCATCTGTTGATACTGGTGGGCGACGTTCAACAGCGCGGCTTCCCGGAAATAATTTCCGATGATCTGCATGCCGACCGGCAGGCCGTGGCTGAACCCGGCCGGAATTGAAATGGCCGGCAACCCGGCCAGGTTAACGGATACGGTGTAAATATCGGAGAGGTACATGGCCACCGGATCATCAAGCCGTGAACCCAGGGGAAATGCGGCCGTCGGGGTTGTGGGCGTTACGATGACGTCAACCTGTTCCAGCGCGGCGCGGAATTCATCCCGCAACAGGCGTCTCAGTCTCTGCGCCTTGAGATAATACGCATCATAGTATCCTGCGGACAGCACATAAGTCCCTGTCATGATCCTGCGCTTGACCTCGTTGCCGAAACCCTCGCTGCGCGAGCGGCAAAACAGGTCCATGATGTCCCCGGGGTCCGTGCAGCGATGGCCGAAGCGTACACCGTCGTAACGGGACAGGTTTGATGAACATTCGGCGGAGGCGATCACGTAGTAGACCGGGATGGACAATTCCGTATGGGGTAATTCGATATCGACAATCGACGCCCCCGCCTGTTCGAATAATTTCAGCGCCCCATCAAGCGCATCAGTGATTGGCCGTTCCAGTTCGGCAGAAAAATATTCCCTGGGCAGACCGATCTTCAACCCCTTGATTTCCTTGTTCAAGGCGTCCAGGTAATTATCGACTTTGACATCGGCGCTGGTTGCGTCCCTCCGGTCGTACCCGGACATGGCGGACAGTAACATGGCCGCATCCTGCGCGGTCTGCGTGATGGGGCCGCCCTGGTCCAGGCTGGAGGCATAGGCGATCATGCCGTACCGGGATACGCGTCCATAAGTGGGTTTCAGCCCGGTCACGCCGCAGAGTGCGGCAGGTTGCCTGATTGAACCGCCCGTATCCGTGGCGGTTGCCGCGGGCACCAGCCTGGCGCTGACTGCGCAGGCCGACCCGCCGGAAGAACCGCCGGGCACCCGGTCCGTATCCCACGGGTTCCTTACGGGACCGTAAAAACTGGTTTCGCTGGACGATCCCATGGCAAACTCGTCCATGTTGGTTTTGCCGATCATGACGCTGCCTGCCGCGTCGATTCTTTCCGTGGCGGTTGCATTGTAGGGCGCAATGAAGTTATCCAGCATTTTTGAGGCGCAACTGGTTTTGAAGCCGGCAGTGCAAAAGATATCCTTGTGCGCAACAGGTAGTCCTGTCAGGGGACCGGCCTCACCGGCGGCTATCAGTCCGTCCGCCGCTCTTGCCCGTTCAAGCGCGTGTTCAGGGAATAAGGAAATGAAGCAGTTCAGCCCGTCATTGAATTGTTCGGCCCGGTGCAGGAACGCGTTGACAAGTTCAACGCTGCTGACTTCCCGCTCACGCAACAGGCGCGATAATTCCATGAGCGTGTATTCATGCATTGGTTAAAAAGCTCCTCTCGCTGCAGTCACTCCGCCACATCCGGGTATCAGCTTCCCTGCCTGCGACTGCGCGGGACGGCCCTGTACGGATCAGGCAGGGGCCGTGCATTTGCCGAAGTGATGGTTATTCAATGAATTTGGGAACAATGTAATAACCGTCCTCGGTCAGCGGGGCGATGTTCTGGAAACTGTCCCGCTGGTCTTCTTCCTTTACCTCGTCAGGACGGAGTTGCGTATCGATTTCCAGCGGGTGCGCCAGCGGTTCAATAGCAGTGGTATCGACTGACTGCATTTGTTCGACCAATGCAAGGATATCGGCCAGATCTTTCGTATAACCGGCTATAGCCCGATCCGCTATGGTCAACCTTGCCAGCCAGGCGATATTTTCTATCTCTTTTTTGTCCAGCGGCATATAATTCCCCGTTTAATGGAACCAGGGGCAATCTATCACATTTCCCGGCTTGCCCAAAATACAAGTCACTGTTAAAGTTATATCTTTTAAGCGGATTTTAAGGAATGTTAAACAGGCTAAGAGGATTTTTCTCCAGCGATCTGTCCATCGATCTGGGTACCGCCAATACCCTGATCTATGTACGCGGCAAAGGTATTGTCCTGAACGAACCTTCCGTGGTTGCCGTTGGGAAGACCGAGCATGGCGCAATCAACATGAAGGCAATCCGCGCAGTCGGTACTGCAGCCAAAAACATGCTCGGACGAACACCTGAACATATCAAGGCTATCAGACCGTTGAAAGACGGGGTAATCGCCGACTTCACTCTTACCGAAAAAATGCTGCAGTATTTCATTCACTCGGTCCACGGCGATACCTTTTTCAAACCCAGCCCCAGGGTGCTGATTTGCGTCCCCTGCGGCTCGACCCAGGTGGAGAAAAGGGCAATCCGCGAATCCGCCCTGGGCGCAGGCGCAAGAAAGGTTTATTTGATCGAAGAACCCATGGCTGCAGCCATGGGCGCAGGGATGCCGGTCGGCGCTGCGAGCGGGTCAATGATACTGGATATCGGCGGCGGCACAACCGAAGTAGCCGTTATTTCCCTGAACGGCATCGTTTACTCGGCTTCGGTACGCATCGGCGGTGACAAGCTCGACGAGGCTATCATCAATTACATACGGCGGAATTACGGTACCCTGATCGGCGAAGCTACCGCCGAAAACATCAAGAAGACAATCGGTTGCGCGTTTCCTCCGGACGAGGTTAAAGAGATGGAAATCAGGGGACGCAACCTCGCCGAAGGCATACCCCGCAGTTTCATGATCAGCAGCAATGAAATACTGGAAGCATTGCAGGAACCGTTGTCAGGCATAGTCGATGCCGTGAAGGATGCCCTGGAAAAAACACCACCCGAGTTAGGCTCCGACGTGGTTGAACGGGGCATAGTGCTGACCGGTGGAGGCGCCCTGCTGCGGGACCTGGACCAATTGCTGATGAAGGAAATTGGATTATCCGTGATTGTGGCCGAAGACCCGTTAACGTGCGTGGTGCGCGGCGGCGGCAAATTCATCGAACTGCTTGATGAATACGGTGACGAAATACTGGTATTTGAATAACCCGAAACCGGGAGTATCGACTTATTACCACATTATTTGTAAAAAGCCTCTCATCACACGCAAAGATTATTATCTCCGTGCTGGTGTCTATCGCCCTGATGGTGGTTGATCACAAGAACGGCCACCTGGAATTTATTCGCACTACCATTTCGACCGTTGTCTATCCGCTCCAATATAGCGCGAGCCTGGCTGCCGACCTGCCGCGACAGATTTCGTTGGTGATGGTATCCAGAAAAACGTTACAGGATGAAAATGAAGAACTGCGCGCGGAGCAATTGCACCTGTATTCCAGGCTGCAGCGGGTTGCTACGCTGGAGGAAGAAAACCGGCGTCTGAGAGCCCTGCTGGAATCATCGGTCGAGTTTTATGAACGGATACTGGTGGCGGAACTGGTGGGTGTCGAACTCGAACCTTTCCGCCAGCAGATAATTATCAACAAGGGCCTGACGCACGAGGTATATGACGGTCAGCCTGTGGTTGATTCCGGCGGGATCATGGGCCAGGTAATCCACGTATCACCGTTCTCAAGCACCGTGTTGTTAATCACCGATCCGAGCCACGCGATACCGGTACTCATTAATCGCAACGGCCTGCGCTCCGTAGCGGTCGGTCTTGGCCAGGATAACGTACTGTCACTGGAGTACATTCCTGTTAATGCCGATATCAAGAAAGGAGATTTAATCGTCTCATCAGGTCTTGGCAGAAAATTCCCCAGGGGTTATCCGGTAGGCACCGTGTCAAGCATTTCACGGGTTCCCGGTGAACTTTTTTCCAACGTGCTCGTGACACCGAGTGCAAAGTTCGGCGAAAGCCGGGAGGCGTTATTACTCTGGCCTGACCAGCCGAACAGTTCAACTTCCGATGTGGCAATGAACTGATGCCCCTGGTGAGACACAATGCCGGGTGGGTAATTCTTGCCAGTTTCGTTCTCGCCTTTCTGCTGACTACCATACCCCTCCCGGGATGGTCGGCCGATTGGCGTCCCGCATGGGTTGTCATGATGGTGATCTACTGGTGCATAGTCCTGCCTGAACGGGTCGGGGTCGCTATTGCCTGGATACTCGGATTGCTGCTGGATGTCTACACCGGATCGCTGCTGGGGCAGAATGCCCTGGGGCTATCCGTAATTGCATACCTGACGCTGCGGCTGCACAAGCAGATCAGGATTTTCCCCCCGTTGCAACAGTCTGTTCTTATCTGCATTTACCTGTTGCTGTTCCAGTTTTTTACCTTGTGGATCCGCGGCATAATTGGTGTCCCGCCACAGCATTGGACATTCTGGGCGCCGGTTTTAAGCAGTATGTTCTTGTGGCCGATATTTTTCATGCTCATGCGAAGCGTTCGGCGCAAATTTAATGTCTATTGAATAGTCGTAGGGAAAAGACTCGCGTATTGTCCCTGAAATGCGCGCAGCGTCCCGAATTCACGCAGTCTGATGGCGAAACAACCCTCGAAAAAAGTTCTTGACCGGAACCAGAACCTGGTCCAGACACGGATCTACTGGACCGCGGCGCTAATCCTGGTCATCACCGGAGCGATCCTGTTGCAGGTCATCAATTTACAAGTCATCAGGCACGATCATTTCACAACCTTATCAAAGAATAATCACATAAAAATATTGCCGGTAGTGCCATCGCGCGGGCTGATATTCAGCAGTGACGGCGTATTGCTGGCAGACAACCGGCCTTCGTTTACCCTGGAAATTGTGCCGGAACGGGTTGCAGATGTGGATTCCGTAATCGAGCAACTGGGCAGGATCATTGCCATTACCCCCGATGACATACAACGCTTCAGGGATTTAAAGAGACGCGCACGCCGGTTTGAAGGCGTTCCACTCAGGTTGAACCTGAATGACGAGGAAGTGGCACTGATTTCAGTGAATCGGCACCAACTCCCGGGAATTGACGTCGTAGCCAGTTTAAACCGTTATTATCCACTGGCTGACAGCTTGTCGCACACGGTCGGGTACGTGGGATTGATCGATGAAGAGGAGTTCGAGAACCTGAATAAATCGAACTACAGCGGCACCAGCTACGTGGGCAAATCAGGGATCGAGAAAGCCTACGAAGACCTGTTACATGGTTACGTCGGCTACCAGCAAGTGGAGGTAAACGCCCAGGGAAGAAAAATCCGCGAAATATACAGAGAACCTCCCGGACCAAGCAAGGACCTGTACCTGACTATCGATGCCTCCTTGCAAATCCTGGCCGTTCAGGCGCTTAGCGGGAGAAGGGGTTCAATTGTGATCATGGACACCAATACCGGCGCGGTGCTGGTTTCCGCGAGTTCTCCCGGTTATAACCCCAACCTGTTCGTTGACGGCATCGACAGGAACATCTATGCCGACCTGCTGCGATCAAAAGATACTCCATTACTGAACCGGACATTGCAGGGGAAATATCCCCCCGGTTCCACGATAAAACCGATGCTGGCTCTTGGCGGCTTGTCGCGTCATGTGCGTGAACCCGGAAGTGAGACATGGTGTCCCGGCTGGTACTCGCTGAGAGGCAGTACCCACCGCTACCGGGACTGGAAAAAGGAGGGCCACGGTCACGTGGATATGGTGCATGCCATCTCCCAGTCCTGCGATGTATATTTTTACGTGCTTGCCCGCGACATGAAGATCGACCTTATCCACGAGACGCTCACGGATTTCGGCCTCGGCAAACGGACGGGCATCGATATAGGGGGTGAGGCGGACGGCCTGATCCCCTCAAGACAATGGAAACGCGAAGCGTTGGGTCAACCCTGGTATCCAGGTGAAACCCTGATCGCAGGAATAGGCCAGGGAGCTACCCTGGTAACACCCATCCAACTGGCCGTTGCGACGGCAGTAATCGCCAACCGGGGCAGACTGGTGCGTCCCTACCTGTTGTCTGAAGTCAGGGATTCGGCGACAGGGCAACAGGTGATCAGGGCGTCAACCCATGAAGCCAGGCGGGTCATAGCCGCCAACCCCGGGGATTGGGACGTAATTATCCATTCGATGCGGGAAGTCATGCACGGTGAGAGAGGGACCGCGCGCAGTTCCGGCGCCGGAACGGAATACCAATTTGCCGGAAAGACGGGCACGGCGCAGGTTATTACTATCGCGCAGGATGAAGAATACGATGAAGACGAAATACCTGAAGAATTCCGGGATCATGCCTTGTTTATTGCCTTTGCTCCCGTTGAGGCGCCCGAGATAGCGCTGGCTGTGATCGTTGAAAACGGGGGCGGTGGCTCAAGGACTGCGGCGCCGTTAGCCAGGGAATTGCTGGATCATTACTTTAACAGGCAAAAAAGACTCGAGACGGGATGAAAGAGGTCAGTTTCACACAAAAACTCCATATTGACGGCCCTCTGCTGTTCGGGATCATCGTGTTGAGCCTGATCGGTTACGTGGTACTGTACAGCGCCAGCGACCAGAATCCGGATTTGATTATTCGCCGCTCAATCCACCTGGCGGCAGCCCTGTCCGTGATGTTTATCGTAGCCCAGGTCCCGCCTGCCCGGTTATCCGGCATCTCTCTCTGGTTCTACCTTGTCAGTCTTGGCCTGTTAATCCTGGTTTTATTTTTTGGGGAGACGGGCAAAGGCGCCCAGCGGTGGCTGGGTGTCGGTCCCTTTCGCTTTCAGCCGTCTGAACTGATGAAACTGGCCCTGCCCATGGTGATCGCCCTGTATCTCAGCAAGGAACTGCCGCCGCCTTCCATCGGCAAGGTCTTCATGGTTTTGATTTTTATCATTGCACCCGTGTTGCTGGTAGCCAAGCAACCGGACCTGGGCACGGCAATGCTGATTGCAGTCAGCGGATTTGCGGTTCTGTTCATTGCCGGTATCAGCTGGAAATTACTGGCGGGTTTTGCGGTAGTCGCCATGTCATCAGCGCCGGTGATATGGAACCTGATGCATGATTATCAGCAAAAGCGTGTGCTGACATTTTTAAATCCGGAACAGGACCCGCTCGGATCCGGGTATCACATCATACAATCCAAGATCGCCATCGGTTCCGGCGGACTCTATGGTAAAGGCTGGCTGAACGGGACCCAGTCACACCTGGAATTCCTGCCTGAAAGATCAACAGATTTTATTTTTGCCGTGTTTTGTGAAGAATTCGGCTTGCTGGGAGTGCTCATCCTCATCAGCATATACCTGTTCATTATTGCCAGGGGTCTGTATATTTCCATGGAGGCCCAGCACGTGTATGGAAAGTTGCTCAGCGTAGGGGTAGTAGCAGGTTTTTTTGTTTATATAGCAGTTAACATGGGAATGGTGTCAGGGCAATTACCTGTGGTAGGCATCCCATTGCCTTTGATCAGCCATGGCGGCACATCCATGCTGACGATCATGGCCGGCTTCGGTATCCTCATGGCAGTTCACACCCACAGAAGACTACTCTCAAATTAAAATGAAATTCAAGACAGTTATTACCGGGTTCGTTTTATTGTTTCTCAGCCAGGCCGAGGCAGAATTGTTGCAGCGGGCAGAAGTTGCCGCATTTGTCCGGGATATGGTTACAGAGTACGACTATGACGCTGATGAATTGAATGATGTTCTCGGCAGGGTGCAGCTATCCGAAAAAGTCATTGCGGCCATTTCAAGGCCCGCCGAAGCCTTGCCGTGGCACCGGTACAGGTCGATATTCATAAAACCCTCCCGGGTGCGGGGAGGAGTTGAATTCTGGCGCCGGCACCTGGTACAACTGGAACACGCCAGGGAATTATACGGCGTCCCCGTAGAAATTATGGTCGCGGTTATAGGCGTTGAGACGAGATACGGAAACAATACCGGCGGTTTCAAGGTTATCAATTCGCTATCTACCCTGGCGTTTGATTATCCGAAACGGAGCAAGTTCTTCACCGGTGAACTGAAGCAGTATCTCCTCCTGGCCCGCGAACAATCCCTCGATCCCCACACGCTGAAAGGTTCTTACGCCGGGGCAATGGGTATTCCGCAATTCATACCAAGCAGCTACCGTGCTTATGCCGTTGATTTCGATGATGATGGTTTGATCGATATCTGGGAAAACCCGGCAGATGCAATCGGCAGTGTCGGAAATTATTTCAAAGTGCATGGGTGGAGGGAAGGCGCAGGAATAACTGCCCCGGCAAGCGTCCGGGAAACGGACAATTCAGCGTTGTTGACAAAAGGTCTTGAGCTCAAACTGAGCATGGGGGATATGGCCGCCGGTGGTGTTACTGCAGAGGGAGATATCGACCCGGCAGAAAAAGTCAAACTGTTACAGCTTGAAAACAAGGACGGATACGAGTACTGGCTGGCGCTGCACAATTTTTATGTGATCACCAGGTATAACCACAGCGCACTCTATGCAATGGCAGTTTACCAGTTGGCAGAGGCAATCAGGGCGCAGTACCAGCCCGGCACCTGAGTCAAGGCCCTGTGGCAACCCGTAAACTGTTTTTAGTAGTTTTACTTCTCCTGGGCATAGCTGCCTGCTCCACGGCGCCGAAGAAACACGTTGCGCCGAAACGGTCGCCTGCGGAACTGGCCAGAATACCCGACGCGGTCCCGAAAGTTGAACCCAGAAGCAAGCTTGGCAACATGAAGACCTACGAGGTATTCGGGAAGAGATACTATGTCCTGGACAACGAAGACGGGTTTGAACAAAAAGGCATTGCCTCCTGGTATGGTCCGCAATTCCATGGAAAGAAGACCTCCAGCGGTGAAGCTTACGATATGTACGCCATGACTGCGGCGCACAAGACGCTGCCCCTGCCCTCCTACCTGGAAGTAGAAAACCTGGAAAACGGCAGAAAAGTAATCGTACGCGTCAATGACCGCGGCCCGTTTCATGATAACCGGGTAGTTGATCTGTCTTATACGGCTGCTATCAAGCTGGACATGATTGCCAAGGGCACCGCCCTGGTGGAAATTCGCGCCATTAACCCGGGAACCCACCGGGGAGGCGCCGCCCCGGCCAGGCCCCGGTCCGGGGCGGCGAAAAAAGGCATGCCGCTGGATTTTTATATACAGGTAGGCGTCTTTTCTGATTTCAACAATGCGGAAAGACTGAAAAATAAACTGCGCGCGTTAAATACGCCGGTACAGCTAGAGGCTACGGTGCTGGACAGCGGAGTAGGTTTTCGCGTTAAAATCGGCCCGTTGAATAACATCGAGGTCGCGGATGAAATCGTCGGCCGTCTGGAAATGTTTGATATCTACGACCACCGTATCCTGCTTGAATGAATCCTTTATCTCAACTTTCCTCCAGCAACAAAAAATTATGAATAATTCACCAGTTAAACTGCTTGTCCTGATGTTCGGGATCAGTCTGAACAGTACTGCCCCGGGCGTTACGGTTGTGCCGCCTCCGCCGGAAATTGAGGCAACCTCGTACCTGATCGCGGATGCCGACAGCGGAACTTACCTGGTTGAGAAGAATATAGACCAGCGAGTGGAACCGGCCAGCCTGACGAAGATGATGACCGCCTACGTTGTTGCCAGCCAGATCTCCGGAGGCCATGTCGCCATGACAGACCAGGTTACTGTCAGCGAGAAAGCCTGGCGTATGGGAGGCTCGCGCATGTTCATCGAGGTGGGGAAAAAAGTTGGCGTCGAAGACCTGCTGAAAGGAGTCATTATCCAGTCAGGCAACGACGCCAGTGTTGCCCTGGCCGAGCACGTTTCCGGCACCGAAGCGGCTTTTGCGGATCTCATGAACCAGTATGCTGCCGGACTCGGCATGGAAGATACGCATTTCATGAACAGTTCCGGGTGGCCTCACGAAGACCATTACACGACCGCAAGGGATATGGCGACCCTGGCGCGTGCGCTGATCCTGGACCACCCGGACATTTACGCGATGCATTCCATCAGGGAATTCACCTACAACAACATAAAACAGTCCAACCGGAACAACCTGTTATGGAAGGACGCCAGCGTGGACGGTATCAAGACGGGCCATACCGAAAGCGCCGGGTACTGCCTGGTGGCTTCATCGGTTCGGGACGGCATTCGCCTGATCTCGGTAGTTATGGGAACGGACGGAACACGCGCCAGGACCAACGCCACGCAGGCATTACTGAATTATTCCTACCGGTTCTATGAAACAAGAAAACTTTTTGCCGCCGGTGAGGCGGTGACAACCGTCATGGTATGGAAAGGGGAGCGTGACAGTATCGACCTGGCCGTTAAGGATGAACTTGTACTGACCTTGCAGAAAGGGCAATTCGACCAGCTCCAGACGGTGATGACAGTCGAGGAAGAACTCGTCGCGCCTATTTCTGCAGGGGAAGAACTGGGTCGTCTGGATTTGTTACTGGACGATACGGTGCTGGCAAGCAGTCCGCTGGCGGCCCGGGGAGCAGTGGCCAAGGGAAGTTTGTTTGTGCAGTTCCGGGATCACATAAAAATGCACTGGCGGGAATAGCGGCGCCATGTCAACGGTATACCTGAACGGCCGGTTTATTCCGCTTGAACAGGCAACCGTGTCGGTACTGGACCGGGGGTTCAACTTCGCCGACGGGGTCTACGAGATAATACCGGTTTTTTTGGGAAAGCTGTTCAGGTTGCCGGAGCACCTGAAGAGACTGGACAACAGCTTGTCGGGTATTTCCCTGTCACTGGATTATGACGGCCGCAAATGGCGCTCGGTGCTGGATGAATTATTGAACCTGAACCGGGTTTCCGGCGACTCTACCGTCTATATTCAGGTTACCCGGGGAGCGGCTGAAAGAAACCACTTCTACCAGTCCGGTTATACCCCGACCGTCTTCGCCATGTGCAAACCGCTGTCAGGTCTGGATGTCAGCATGGGCATCAGCGCGATCCTGCACGAGGACATCAGGTGGGAATACTGCAATATAAAATCGGTGGCGTTGCTGCCCAACGTACTGTTAAAACAGTATGCCAGGGATAAGGATGGATCACACGAAGCGATTCTGAGCCGGGACGGGTATGTCACGGAAGGCGCCTCAAGCAATGTTTTTATCGTGCTCGATAACACGGTCAGGACGCCTCCCAAGAGCAACCGGCTGCTGCCGGGCATTACCCGCGACCTGGTGGTGGAGTTAATCGGGAAAAGCGGGGGCCCTTGCCTGGAAGTTCCCGTCGCGGAGAAAGAACTGCTGCAGGCCGATGAGATCTGGATCACCAGTTCCACACTGGGTATAGCCCCGGTGGTCAGACTTGACGGCCGGCCGGTTGGCGACGGGAAACCCGGACCGGTCTGGCGTGATACCAACGATCGCTACCAGGCCTTCAAAACAAACAACTGAAACCGCTGTCAGCCAAGCACGCGTCCCGGGTTCAAAATGCCCTTCGGGTCCATGGTCTGTTTCAACAGTTTCATGAGGGCAATTTCTTCATTGCTCCTGGATTGATGCAGGTAAGCGCGTTTTTGCATACCGATACCGTGCTCGGCTGAGACCGAGCCGTTATATGCGCCGACATGCCTGTAAACCACGTCATACACCGTCTTTTTATCCTCTTTCCTGTTCGCCGTGAAGACCAGGTGCAGGTTGCCGTCGCCGATGTGCCCGAATACCAAGAGAGACGTATCCGGCAAAAGCCCCTTGATTTCGGGCTCCAGTTGAGCCAGGAAATCGGCCATCCTGTTGATAGGCACGCTCACGTCAAAATTGGCATTGTTGCTGATCACGGCCATGGCATCGCCCACGCCGTCACGTATGGCCCAGACTGACTGTCTTTCGCGTTCTGATTGGCAGATTACCGCGTCCAGTATCCTCCCGGCCCCCAACTCTCCTGCGAGTGCATCTTCAAGTCCGTTTTGATTGGATTTATCGCTGATCTCCGTCAACACATAAATGGGATACCTGTCATCAAACGGGCTGCTCACGGCCGGAACGTGCCTGATAATGTAGTCATAATAACTGTCCCACATGACTTCAAATGAACTGAGCGACCCGCTGAATTCCCGGCTCATGAAATGCAGGAACCGGATCACCTCATCAAACGACTGTATTGCAACCAGCGCGGTGTTGCGGCTTTCCGGCCTGGCGAACAGCCGCAATACCGCGCGCGTCACGATACCCAGGGTCCCTTCAGTGCCGATGAACAGGTGTTTCAGGTCGTAGCCCGCGTTATTTTTCAGCATCTTGTTCAGCGACGTAATGACAGTGCCGTCGGCCAGCACAACCTCCAGGCCCAGGATCAGGTTGCGCGTCATACCGTACCTGATTACCTCGTTACCACCGGCATTGGTCGAAATATTCCCGCCGATATTGCATGAACCCCGGGCGCCCAGGTCAAGGGGAAACAGCAAGCCTGCATCGTCCGCCGCATCCTGGATGGTCTGCAGGGGGGTTCCGGCAAGCACGGTCATGGTCATGGAATCCCGGTCCAGTTCCTCTATGCCGGTCAGGCGCTCAAGCGACAAGGCTACCTCGTCTTCCCTGGGTGTGGCTCCCCCGCATAAACCCGTGAGCCCTCCCTGTACGACTATTTTCCGGTTGTTGGATGAACAGATGCGCATGACGCCGGATACCTGTCCGGTCGACGCAGGCCGGACGACGGCGGCGGGCACATGGGCGGTCTCCCCGGAGCCGTCGGCGTGGTATTTTCCGGAAATATCAGGGCCGGTCAGTACGGCATCCGGACCTAATTCATCTGTCAGTTGTCTGATCGTATTGTTCATGTCGGCTGTATTGATTGTTCATTCAAGACGGGGCTGGACAACCCGGTTTGTCATTATCGTTGTGACGCAATTTCTTCCTTATCATATACGGTATACTTATCGGTTGAAATTAAAACAGAGACATAGATACTCATGACAGACAGAGCACCGTACCGCGCAGACCAGGTGGGAAGTTTATTACGTCCTGCCCGGCTGAAGTCCGCACGCACCGATTTTGATGCCGGTAAAACGGATGCGAGTACCCTTAAATCGATTGAAGACGAGTGTATCCGTGAAGTGGTTGAACGCCAGGAAGCCGCCGGCCTGCAAGCCGTTACCGACGGGGAATTCCGCCGCACGTGGTGGCACTTCGATTATCTTGCCGGACTGGAAGGCGTCGAACTGGTTGAGAGCGAACACGGCATCCAGTTTCACGGGGTGCAGACAAAATCCAGAACCATTGCCGTCACCGGCAGGGTCGGTTTCGATCAACACTATATGCTGGATCACTTTCGCTTTCTTCACGGCATTGCCGGCGTCGCACCCAAGATGACTATACCGGCGCCTTCTGTCCTGCACTTTCGCGGAGGCAGGGCTTCCATCAGCAACGACGTATACCCGGGGCTGGACGAATTCTTCGCCGATACGGCGGAGGCTTACCACAAGGCCGTGCAGGCGTTTTACGCTGCCGGCTGCCGTTACCTGCAGTTCGACGACACGGTATGGGCTTACCTTTGCTCCGCAAAAGAACGGCAGGCCGCGCAAGACCGGGGCGATGATCCCGATCCGTTGCCGCGTATTTATGCGGATATGATCAATCACGCCCTGAAGGACAAGCCGGAGGACATGGTAGTGACTACCCACGTCTGCCGCGGCAACTTCCGTTCAAGCTGGATCTCGGAAGGCGGTTACGAACCGGTTGCCGAGACCCTGTTGGGGGAAACGGCTTATGACGGTTATTTCCTGGAATACGATACGGACCGCGCCGGCGGCTTTGAGCCGTTACGCTTCCTGCCACCGGGTGACAAACGGGTAGTCCTCGGCCTGGTTACCTCCAAGTCCGGCGACCTGGAAGACAAGGATGCCATCCGGCGGCGCATCGATGAAGCCGCCCGTTATGCCGACCCCGGCCAGTTCTGCCTGAGCCCGCAATGCGGCTTCGCCTCTACCGAGGAAGGCAATATACTGACCGAAGACCAGCAATGGGAAAAACTGGAAATGATTGTCGGGCTGGCCCGGGAGGTATGGGGGTAGTGCCGAGCCAGCTCTCCGTAGCTCTCCGGGGACAGATTTAAATCTGTCCCCAAAACGGACACAGGATCTAGAACGAGGCCGGAACCGGCGGTAATTCACCCTTGGCGTAGCGTATCTCCAGGCCCGGCGTCAGGTTCTCCCAGACCAGCAGCATGGAGCGTTTCGGGGAATACCCCCGGTGGCGTATGTCCGCGGGCATGCAGGACACGTCCCCTGCCTTCATGGTGACCACGGACATCGGGGCCGCGGTGTTCTTGTCTGCCACCCGCCAGGTTATCTCATCGGACATCTGTATGAACCATTCAACCCTGTCGTTGCCGTGGTCCACCGGCAGGATATGCTCTTCCGACGTCGGACAATACGCGCTGCTCCTGACCACGGAAACGATGGACGGATTCCAGGTAACCGGCGAGCGGGACAGGTACCTGAACAGGCTGAACCCGGCCAACTGGCCTTCGAACCCGGGCTCGGCATGGACTTCCGGTTCGGATTGGTCCACGTCGGCAAACTGCCGGTTGACAGACCGGCCGTTTTCATCGGAACGGACCGGACTGTCGCCGGGAAGACTGACGAACCGGTCGGCCAGTTCCCGCTGGAAATTCACGGCCTCATCGTTGCTGCCGTTCTTGGGCCCGCGCGCGCTGCCGGTCTCCAGGGGCGCGGCAAACGGGTTAAAACAGGCATTGGTCCAGTCCGACAGCAGGGACTTGAAACAGGCCAGAAGCACTTCTGTCTCGAAGCGTTCGGTAAAATCCGTGCCGGAATCCTTGTAGCCCTGGTTATAAGCGCCCATAAAGACATCGACGCTGCCGTAATTATTCACCGTGCCGAAGACCTCGTCGAAGTTGACCCAGCCGTAGAAAAACCCCCAGGCCACGTCTCGCACCATCGACCTCAGGAAATTCTCCACGTCCATCACGTGGGTCGCGGTCGGGCACTGGATACGCGCAAAATACTCATCCCGCTGAAACTTGAATGAACCGATTTCAAAGCCTTTGTAGCCGGTGACCGGATGCGGCGCGCTTTCCCGGTGTGCTTCGGTAAGTACCGGTAATTCGTTTATTTGTTCTGCTGTTGCTGCCATAGTCGTCTCCCCCTGGTACCCTTTCCAATGTCAATGCTGGCAGATCTCGGCCCACTTCTGTATGGACTCATCGCCAAGTAACGTCTGCAGTAAGATTACCCCCAGTTCGCCGGCGCGGAACTGGTACGCTGCGCCAGCCGGCAACAGGACCATGTGGCCGCGGGAAGCCTTGACATGACCCATGACCTGGCCTTCCGGCCGGCCGGACAGCCTGACGGACCCTTCCTTGTCTTCGGCAGGCGCCAGTCCGCTGTCCGCGGGCTTGATAAAATGGGCCTCCATTTTGCCCTGCATGAGCAGGGCGGTCTCATCGTGGCTGCAGATGTACCAGGGGCTGTCACCTTCGGCGCGAATACACTCGATGGTATTCTCCAGGTTTTTGGCGATGACGATACGCTCCCAGGGTGCGGCGTTGCCCGCCACTTCGAACATATTGGAAAACAGGTAATCCCGGGCCTCCTCGTTGCCGGTAATCTCGACGCCTCCCTTGTCGTAGTTGTCGATACTGCCGAATACGGTCGTTACGGACATGGCTTTCCCCTCAAAGACAGTGTTAAGGATAATTGGGGTCAGTGTGAAAACTCATGCTTGCCCTGTCGAAAAATACCAAACCCTGTCCTGAGTTTTTACACTGACCCCAAATATACCAAATATTCCCGATATATCACATAATCAGGATAACAAATGGCGCTCATGGGGCGCCTCGGGATGGAAATCAGGGCCTGCGGGAACGATGCCGGTCGGATTCACCGTGGGGGCCCGGGAGAACCGTCTGCGGTTACCCAGTTGCGAAACCGGGATTCAGAACGGATGAACCGCCCCTTGCTGGCTTCGGTGTCATACCATTCATCATGCCACTTGCCGTCAATCAATAACCCCATCGTGCTTTCCTGAAACGTGTGTCTAAGGCATGTTAGTATAGCATTCCGCCCGTTTTATTTTTTGCCGGGAGGTGCGTTTTCAGGAGAACCCCTGAATTTACATGAGGCGCTTGACGCACGCGTATTCAAGCCACCGACAACGAGTCAAACATACATGAGCATTGATCCGGAAGCGCACCAGGCAGCTCAGCAGAAAGCGGAACCCGCCGTCAAGAAAATGCGCAAGGACGCCATACAGAAGCGGAAGGAGCTTATAAAACACGCTACCGAAATGTTCCTGGAAATGGGCTATGAAAAAGCCAGTATGAATAACCTGGTAAAACGTTCCGGCTCCTCAAAAAGCACCATATACAAACATTTTCGAAGCAGGCAGGCGCTTTTCATTGCTGTGCTGGATGAGAAATTACGCGATCACCTGGCTCCCATCGAAAACCTGGATCTTACGACTCTCAGTATTGAAGAGGGCCTGAAACTGATCGGGAGGACCGGGATAAAGGTCATAACATCAAAAGACCACATTAACCTGTGCCGGATCATATATGCCGAAGCCGAACGCATACCTTACGTAGGCAAAACCTATTACGAGCACGGGCCCCGGCGCGGCATGGCAGGTGTTGCGAATTATCTCTCCACAATGGTTGAAAGAGGCAGGATCAGGTGTGCGGATCCCGCTATGGCAGCGGAATACTTCTGGGGCATGATACTGCATAAGCCCATGCTGGACGGGTATTGCGGGATCAAAGGTCCTTTAACAACCCAGGAGCAGAAAGACTACGTAGACAAAGCTGTAGCCTCCTTCGTTTCCTCTTTCATCGAAGAGATAAGATAAACGGTATCTCGAGATGATGTAAATCCGGGCGCCGGACCGGATAAAGGCGGCGCCGGTTTCATTGAGAATCCCCCTTTGTCTGCCCGCGACGGGATGGAAAATAATCCTTGATTATTATAGATTCACTTTCTAAACTGTACAAGGTGGTTCGGTTTTAATCGGGTTGCCGCTGTGCTATGAATACTATACCTGTTGTCACGGACTGGTAAGAGTTTTATCCTGAGGCATCAGTAACGAAAGAATACCAAACATTTGTACCCGGAGGAGGAGAAGCAACATGTCCGATAAGCTACCAGGCACGAGCCTGACCGGTCATCACCATATAACCATCGGGGTCGGCAACGTGCAGGAAGACTTCGATTTTCATACCAAGGTGCTGGGCTTGAAATGCGTCAAACGCACCCTTTTCTATGACGGGGCAACCCCGGTTTACCACCTGTACTACGGAAACGATGTCGGTGATGAAAGCACGTTGCTCACGACCTTCCCGGTGGCGCACATAGGCGTAAAGGCCACGGAAGGCAGCGGACAGGTCAGCTACGTGAGCCTGTCCGTGCCGGAAAATTCGCTGCCTTACTGGCACAAACGCCTGAAGGATCATGGTTTCGAGGTGACGGAGACCGAGCGCTTCGGGGAAAAGCACCTGGATTTCCGTTCCCCGCACAACATCCGCCTGTCCATCGTCGGCGTCGACGACGATTCGCGCCCGCCGTATTCTGACGGACCGGTCCCCGCCGAAAACATGATCCGCGGCACCCACGCGGCCGGGGTCTCTACCCGTGACATGGAATTCATGCAGGAATTCCTGGAGGTGGCATGGGGCTCCCGCAAGGCAGCGGACGACAGCAACCTGGTGCGTTATGCCATGGGCGAAGGCGGCACCGGCACCTACACGGATTTTGAGATTGAACCGGACCGCAAACCGGGCTCCTGGACCGTGGGTGAAGGCGCCATCCACCACATGGCCTATAACGTGCCCACCCGGAAAGAACAGGATGCCATCAAGTTCTTTACCGAAGGGCTTGGATACACGGATTTTTCCGATGTGAAAGATCGCGGCTACTTCGATTCCATTTATATCCGTACTCCCTCAGGCGCCCTGTTTGAAGCCTGTTGTTCGCACAAGCCTGCTTTCACCTGCGACGAACCATCTGAAACGCTTGGCACCAAGCTGATGATGTCGCCGCAGATCGAAGCTGAAAAGGATGAAGTACTCAAGGTGATTGGAGAAATCAGGGATGATTGAAAACAATATCGGCAATCGTTAATGAGGTGTCGCCAAGCGGAATTGCAGCGGTTCGGTTATTGAATCTGCCTGTTGACCGATGATGGATTTTCACTATAAAGCCCTACCCTGGAACATCATATTCGCCGCCGGCGCCCGTAAACGCCTGCCTGAGGAGTTGTCCAGGCTCGGTTACTCACGCGCCCTGGTGCTGGCGACGCCTCACCAGGCCGATACCGGGCAGGCGATCGTCGGGCAGTTGGGCGACAAGGCGGCAGGTCTGTTCAAGCGGGCGATGATGCACGTGCCCGTCGAAACGCTCAACCTGGCAATAGCGGAGGTAAAACGGCTCGACGCCGACTGCTCCGTCTCCGTGGGCGGCGGTTCCACCACCGGCCTGGGCAAGGCCCTGGCGTTCAACATGGACCTGCCCAATATCGTGTTGCCCACCAGTTACGCCGGTTCCGAGATGACCAACCTCTGGGCGGTGACCCGGGGCAATCGCAAGATCACCCGGCGGGATGACGTCGTTGTGCCGACGCTGACCATATACGACCCGGAACTGACCCTGACTATGCCGCCTGCATTCGCCGCGGCCAGCGGCATGAACGCCATGGCCCAGGCTGTCGCCAATGCGGCTGCGGAAGACGCCAACCCCATCAGTTCGGTGATGGCGCTTGAAGGTATCCGCGCCCTGGCGCACAGTCTGCCTGTCATCATTTCCGAGCCCGGCAACATGGACGCGCGCGCCGGGGCCATGTACGGCGCCAGCCTCGCCGGCGCCGCGCTGGGGACCGGCACCACCGGCCTGCACCATCGCCTCTGCCATACCTTCGGCGGCACCTTCAACACGCCCCATGCCGAGACCCACACGATCCTGCTGCCGCATGGTGTCGCCTACAACGCCGGGGCAAGGCCGGAGGCCACCCGCCGGATCGCCGAGGCGCTGGGCGTCAGCGATGCCGCGACTGGCCTGTTCGAGCTGGCAGGAACCCTGGGCGCGCCCACCGCATTGAAGGACATAGGAGTAAAGGAGGCGGACCTCGATGAAGCCGCCGCGGTAACCGTGGAGAAACCGGTTAACAACCCTGAGCCCGTCACCCGGGACCGGGTGCGCGCCCTGCTTGAGAATGCCTGGCATGGTTATCCCCCCATGCCGGTATAATTCAGGCACTATGAGAACAGTCCCGCAGATCACCCTGGAACAGGCCGCGGCCAAGGTACGCTCCGGCGACGTGTTGATCGTCGGCGGTTTCGGCATGACGGGCAACCCGACCAACATCATGCATGCCATCTCCGAAACCGAACTGGCCGGGCTCACTTATATCGGCAACAACGTAGGCGAACCCGGACTGGCCGGGGGCCGCTGCCTGCGCAACGGACAGTTCAGCAAAGTCGTAGGGTCATTCTTCACCAGCAACCCGGAAGCCGTTGCGGCGGCACAGTCCGGGGAAGTCGAATTCGAACTCCTGCCCCAGGGCACGCTGGCCGAGGCCATCCGCGCCGGCGGCGCCGGGCTGGGGGGCTTTTTTACACCCACCGCCGCCGGTACGCCGCTGGCGGAAGGCCGCGAGACAAGGGAGATCGACGGCAGGGAAATGGTGTTCATCCCCGCGCTGCGCGCCGACGTTGCCGTGGTCAGGGCCTGGCGGGCCGATACCATCGGCAACCTGCAATACCGTATGACCGAGAACAACTTCAACCAGGCGGCGGCAATGGCTGCCGAACTGGTCATCGCAGAAGTGGAGGAGATAGTCCCCACAGGCGCACTCGACCCTGATTTTATCCATACCCCGGGCTGTTTTGTCGATTACCTGGTGCAGGCCGACCTCAACCCGGAACACCTGGGCACCTCGGCATCGGTGTCGGCGAGCCTTAAAAAAGTCGATGAAGCCCGCATGATGATGGCCAGGCTTGCACTGGCCGAGTTGAAGCGGGGTGATATCGTCAACCTGGGAGTGGGTATCCCCACCCTGGTGGCGGACCTGCTCAAGCCGGAAGACGGCATAGTCCTGCACTCTGAGAACGGCATGCTGGGCGTCGGGCCTGAGCCGCAATCCGGCGGCGCCATGGAATACCCCATCAATGCCGGCAAGGTACCGGTCACCGCGTTGCCGGGCGCCAGCTATTTCGACAGTTCCACCTCTTTCGCCATGATCCGCGGCGGCCACGTGGACGTTGCCGTCATGGGGGGATTACAGGTTGATGAGCAGGGCAACCTGGCCAACTGGGCCGTGCCCGGCAAACCGTTGCTCGGGGTCGGCGGCGCCATGGACCTGGCCTCCGGCGCAAAAAAACTGATCGTGACCATGACCCACTGTGACCGGAGCGGCAACTCCAAGGTGGTGCCCCGTTGCAACCTGCCGCTGACCGCGGGCCAGGCCGTCGACCTGTTGATCACGGACCTGGCGGTGTTTGACTTTGACTCTTCCGGCATGCGCCTGGTAAAGCGTCTGCCCGGCGTCACGGAAGACGAAGTAAAGCAAAAAACAGCTGCAACTTACAAGTCATAGGGCCAATACGCCCTTTACTCGGGCAGGGCAAATGCGCATACTCATGCTTTTCGCCCCAGGGGGCCCAGACAAAACCTTTATTCACATCCTGTAAATCCTGTCCATCCATGTTTCACTTCACCTTCGACCCCGCCATCAACCTGGTTGCCGCCCTGGTGCTCAGCTACGTGTTCGTACTGGCAGGACTGCACAAATGCCGGGCGCCGGCGGAGTTCGCAACCACCCTGGCCAACTACAGGATCCTGCCGGAAGGGTTGACCCGGCAATGCGTATACCTGTTCCCCGTGGTGGAAATCATGACCGGCGTTGCCCTGCTGATACCTGCCACGGCGCGGACGGCGGCATTCTCTGCCGGGACGTTGTTATGCATGTATATTGCCGCGATTGCCATCAACCTGTTGCGCGGACGGCGCAATATCGACTGCGGTTGCGGCGGCCCGGCCCAGAAACAAACCATCAGCGAATGGATGATCGCACGCAACGGACTGTTACTGTTTCTGGCTTTTGCCGCCGGCAGCCAGGCAATGCCGCGCACGCTGCTCTGGTTCGACTGGGTGATCATCATCCTGGCGACCGCAACGGGTTGCCTGTTCTACAATATCATCAACCAGTTGCTGGTGAATAAAGACCTGCTTAACTCGCTGACCCGGGAGGAATTTCGTGCCTGAAGCCCTTATCGTCTCCAACCTGCTGCTCTGGATAATAGTCATCATCCTCGGCGTGATAGTGTTTGCGCTGGTCAGGCAGATCGGCGTCCTGTATGAACGGGTAGCGCCGGCCGGCGCCCTGATGGTGAACCAGGCCCTGCGCCCCGGGGACGTTGCCCCGGAAATGGATTTATTGACTGTCGAGAATAAAAAAATTCGTATCGGCGGCGTCCGGGACCCTGCGCGCAGCCTGCTGCTGTTTTTCCTGGCGCCCGATTGCCCGGTATGCAAGACCCTGTTGCCGGTGCTGTTCTCGGCACAGAAGGAAGAAACCGGATGGCTGGACATCGTGCTGGCCAGCGACGGCCCTGCCGAGCAGCACAGGAAGTTCATCGAGCAGCAGAAACTGGGGCGCTTCGATTACGTGCTGTCGGAAATACTCGGGCGCAGCTACGGGGTCGGCAAGCTGCCGTACTCGGTCCTGATCGATGAGCAGGGTAAAGTGGTTACCATGGGCATCATCAATTCCAGGGAACACCTGGAAAGCCTGTTCGAAGCCAAGGAACAGGGCGTTGCCTCCATCCAGGAATATGTGAAAAAATATCACTCCGCAGAAGCCGGCTAGTTGGTATCAGAGTAAAACCCATGACTCGAGACGCTGCTGCAGCAAGAATTCATCGCGGACTGAAAGGAGTTTATTTCGACCGATCGCCGGCAACGTTCATCGATGGTCAGGCAGGTGAACTGCGCTATTACGGTTATTCGATCGATGATCTGGCAACAAATTCCAGTTTCGAAGAAACTGCTTACCTGTTGTTGCACGGTGAGTTACCAGACAGCGCACAGTTCGGCGCATTCGATGAGCGACTCAAGACGGAGCGGGTACTGCCGGAACCTCTTTATGACATCATCGGAACCATAGCTGATGCTCACCCAATGGACATGTTGCGAACTGCGGTCTCTGCATTGGCTGCTTATGACCCGGAAGTCGAAGATTGTTCTGCAGAGGCAGTTCGGCGAAAAGGCATTCGACTCACGTCGCAGCTGCCGATGATTGTGGCTGCTCATCACCGGGTCAGGATTGGCAAACCCCCAATTGCACCGGATAAGAATTTAAGCCATGCAGCCAATTTTTTGTACATGTTACTGGAAGAGGTGCCCAGTGAAGATGCTGCAAGACTGATGGATCTTGATTTTATCCTGCACGCCGAACATGGATCGAATGCGTCCTCGTTCACAGCGAGAGTTGTCACCGGAACAGATGCTAACCTGCATGCGGCGATCACGGCAGCCATAGCAGCACTCTCGGGACCTGCACATGGTGGTGCTGCAGAAAACGTCATAAAGATGGCCCATGAAATTGGAGATCCCAGGAATGCGAAGCAGTACGTCAAGGCCAGGAGGAAAAACAGGGAAGCCATCATGGGTTTTGGTCATCGGGTTTACCGCGCAGAAGATCCGCGGGCGAAACATTTGCGTCATGGCGTCGAACGCCTGTCGAGAGAAAAGGGTGAACCGCGCTGGAATCAGATTCTTCAGGCCCTGGTCGAGGCCATGCAACCTTATGCGCGCCATGGCGTCAACGTCAATGTGGATTTTTACTCCGGTGTGATTTATCACTTGCACGGCATTCCGCAGGATATCTTTGTACCGATCTTTGCGGCAGGACGTGTCCCGGGTTGGACATTGCAGGTGTTGCAACAGCTTGAAAACAATATTCTGATCAGACCGCTGTTAAGATATGACGGTCCGGAACGGCGGCCTTACATACCTATGGGAGAGCGTTAACGGAAAAACCGTGACATTTATCCAGCGTTTCATAGAAAGAGCACGGGCAATCTCTACACGATTTGTGTTACCCGAAGGAGACAATGTCCGGATGCTCAAGGCTGCAAGCAGAATCGCGATTGAAGGAATGGGGGAGGTATTCCTTATCGGTAAGCCCGAGAGTATCGAGGTGTTGGCAGCAGATAATAATATATCGCTGGAAGCCTGCACAATCGTCGATCCGCGCACAAGTGGCCGTACGGAATACTATGCTGAATTGTATGCAAGTCAGCGTGGTAAAGTGAATTCCGGGATGGCGCTCCGGGCCATGCACAAACCGCTTTACTTCGGAGCGATGATGGTAAAGGCAGGCGACGCCGATGTACTGCTTGCCGGTATCGACAACCCGACGCGGAGGGTTATCGAAGCTGCGCAATTGTGCATTGGTCTCGCTGATGGGATCCAGACACCATCGAGTTTTTTTGTCATGCTCCCGAAGGACAGCAAACCGCTCGTTTTTGCGGACTGTGCCGTCAATGCTGATCCCACGGCAGAAGAACTCGCTGATATTGCCATCACGTCGGCCAGAAATGCGGAGCGACTACTTGATGATGAACCTCGCGTAGCGCTGCTTTCGTTTTCGACAAAGGGCAGTGCCAGTCATGCGCACGTCGATAAAGTCGTGCGTGCAGTATCGCTTGTTCGGGAGCGGGCGCCTGGACTCGCGGTCGATGGAGAACTACAGGCGGATAGCGCGCTCATTCCTGCAATCGCGGAAATCAAGTCGGTCTCATCGGGTGCTGTAGCGGGCCATGCTAATGTGTTGATATTCCCGGACCTGGATGCCGGTAACATCGCCTACAAGCTTGTCCAGCACCTGGGTCATGCCGATGCCATCGGACCTGTACTGCAGGGGTTTGCCAAACCTGTAGCTGACTTGTCCCGGGGAGCAAGTGTAGCGGATGTAGTTGCCACCGCGGCAATCATGGTTTCGATAACATAGCCCGGTTATCCCCCCGGGCAGCTTGTTACTGCGGAAGGTTCCATTATTGCAGACACGGGCGGCCAACCTATTTCCCTGCAACATATTTTTCCAGCTTTTCCAGGTAATGTGCCTTGGCATCTTCAGAAATCCAGGCGGAGGTAAAAGCGTTACGTGTCAGCCGGACAATTTCATCCTTTGTATAGCTGCCATGTTTGTGCATTTCTATAAAAATATTATTCAGGTAGCGGCTTGCAAATTCCGCCGGGTCATCCGTGTTGATGGAAACGAGCAGTCCCAGTTCCAGCATTTCGCGGATACTCTCCAACCGCCGGGGAGCAGGATCTGAAGGCCGCCAGGTAGGGCACATCGTGAGGGGGATCTGCGACTCTCGAACCATTGCAGTTAATTCCGGGCTGTCGATAACATGCAGGCCATGATCGATACGCTCTACCTGCAATAATTCCAGGCATTGGCGGATATGTTCGATGGAATTCTGCTGGTTGCAATCACAGTGTGAGGTCAGACGATAGCCTTCTTCCCGTGCTCGCCTGAATACCTCCACGAACTTCAATGCGAAATTATTCACTTCATAATTATCCAGCCCCACCCCGATGATCTCATCTTTAAAAGGTTTAGCCATATCGAGTATTTCCATGGAGGATTCGGCACTATGATCCCTCTGAAAACTCATTATCCAGTTTGATTCAATCCCAAAATCACGTCTTCCGTCCCTCCTTGCCTGATTAAGTCCGTCGAAGCATTCGGAAAATACAAGACCTCGACTGATATGTGCCTGTGTTTCAAACATGATTTCCAGATAGACAATGTTCTCTTCAGCAGATCTTTTAAAAAATGCGTAAGCGAGCTCATAGAAATCCTGCCCTGTTTGTAATACACGGAGACAGTTCTCATGGTATTTCAAAAAATTATCCAGCGCCGGTTCGCCATAATCCTGTGCCGCCCACACTTCATCTTCATCCCGGTAGGGGATATCCACACCGTTGCGTTCCGCTAAGCGCAATAACATCAGTGGTTCTACACAACCCTCAATGTGGACGTGCAATTCCGCCTTGGGCATTCCGGTAATGAAGTCGTTTAAACCGTATGACATTATTCACTTCTCGGTTAACACAGCAGCCCTGTGGCCGCAGGTAACAGTTTGCCGTTGTATTGGACGACGAGTCTTGATCCGCTCAACGATAACTATCAAGCACCTCGCGTATGATTCCGCACATATCGTCAATTTCCGATTTTTCGATAATGAACGGTGGCGCAATCAACGCCGCATCTCCCGTGGTCTTGACATGTACGCCGGCATCAAACAGGCGCTTCTGGAAGTCGTGGCCTCGCATGCCCGGTCTCTCTTCAACCAACAGCTCAATAGCAGCCAGCATACCGTAACCGCGGATGTCCGTGATCAGCGGATGCTCCTGCAGGGCAAAAACTGAATCGAGAAAGTAACCGGAGAGATCTTTGGCCCGCTGAAACAAGTTTTCCTTCTCATAAATATCCAGGGTTGCCAGGCTTGCAGCACAGGCGGCAGGATGACCTGAATAGGTGTATCCATGGAAGAATTCAATCATGTTCTCTTCGGCGGCGCCTACGACGGTATCATATATCCGGTCGTGGACGGCAACCCCCGACATGGGCTGGGCAGCATTCGTCATGGCTTTGGCCATCGTTATGATGTCGGGCGTCACGCCGAATTCCTGCGCAGCGAATGCCGAACCGGTGCGCCCGAACCCGGTAATCACCTCATCAAAAACCAGCACTATGTCATATTGATCGCAAATTTCACGCAGTCGCTCCAGGTAACCTTCAGGAGGCACCAGCACACCCGTGGAACCGGCGATTGGCTCGATGAAACAGGCGGCTATCCGACTCTCGCCGTACGTCTTAATAACCCGTAACAGATCGTCGGCAAGGTCTTCACCGCCGTCACCGGGTTGACCTTTGATAAATTTCCGGTCGGGTGTTGCCGTACTGCGCATATATGCCACACCCGGCAGGACACTGGTGAAAGCCTCCCTGTTTTTGACGATTCCGGCGAGTGACGTACCCCCGATATTCACTCCGTGATAAGCCCGTTCACGGGAAACAAATATGTTCTTTTGCGATTGCCGTCTCGCAAAGTTATAAGCCATGACAATTTTCATGGCCGTATCAACGGCTTCCGAGCCCGAATTTCCATAGAAGATGTGATTCAACGGTTCCGGAGTTATGGCCGCTAAACGCCTTGCCAGTTCGAACGATTTGGGGTGTCCGCGTAAAAAGGGTGAAGTATAATCAAGTACCTGAAGCTGCTCATGCACCGCAGCGGCGATTTCGTGGCGGCAATGACCACAGGGAACGGAAAACAGGCCGGATGAGCCGTCAACAAGGCGTTCACCCCGGTTATTCCATACATGGATCCCTTTCCCTCTTACGATCAGCCGGGGCTCCCGCTTGAAAGATTTATTGTCGGTAAACGGCATCCAGTGGTTTTCCAGGTCAGCACGGGAACAGTGCCGGTTGGTGATTTCACTTTTATCCGTCATGACATCAGCCACTTCTGCTAATGTAATGATCATTTTATTCACCTGTATAATGTGATTATGCCAACTTTATCTTGCCGGTCACCGAAGATATTACGGGGCGGCCCTGTCCTCAGGTAGTGCCAGAAATGAGTAAGCGATCACACCAGCTAATGTGGACACAACTGATACAACTGGAAGGGTCTGCCCAGGAAAGTTTGCAGATGCAAGTGAGAAAAGGGCTTACCAGGGCAATACTTGAAGGCAGGATAAGCATGGATTTACCGCTCCCTTCAGGTCGTGAACTGGCCCAGCAACTGAAAGTCTCCCGCAATACGATCGTGCTGGCCTATCAACGCCTTGTGGATGAAGGCTACCTTATCAGCCGGGAGAGACAAGGCTATTTTGTCAATCCGGCGATTCTCAGGTCCACACCACTGTTTCAAGATGAGCAGGAAATAACTGCTACAGGCACACCGAATTGGCAGACCCGGCTTAATATCGACCTCTCTGTACAACGTAACATTCAAAAACCGGTTGACTGGCAAACATACAAATATCCTTTTATCTACGGCCAGTCAGACCCTGCCTTATTTCCCATAGCAGATTGGCGGGAATGTGTACGCCAGTCGCAGAGTGTGGCCCTGATTGCAGCAGGGAGTCTGGACTACATTGACCAGGATGATGAAGTGCTGGTAGAGGAGTTGTGTATCCGGGTTTTACCCAGGCGGGGCATATGGATCAAACCGGAAAACCTGTTAGTCACGATCGGCGCCCAGAACGCCTTGTCAATCATCTCTCAATTGCTTTTCAATAAAGATACCGTGATAGGTATTGAAAATCCCGGCTACCCTGATGCCCGGAATTTATTTTTATTACGCACCGAACAACTGGTGTTGCTCGATATTGACGAAAACGGTCTGGTCATCAATGACAAAATCGACAGGTGCGATTATGTCTATGTAACCCCCAGCCACCAATCACCTACAACCGCCACTATGCCTTTAGACAGGCGCAAAGCTTTATTGGAAAAAGCGACTATGCACGACCTGATAATAATAGAAGATGATTATGAATCGGAGGCAAATTATATCCACCAGGCAAACCCTGCCTTAAAAAGCCTTGATAAGGACAACCGGGTCATCTACTGCGGCAGTTTGTCGAAATCGCTGGCGCCGGGTCTGCGTCTCGGGTTTCTTGTCGCTGACTCTGAGTTGATACAACAAGCACGTATGCTGCGGCGGCTTTTGTTACGTCATCCCCCTGCGCTGGTACAACGTACAGTTGCCCTGTTTCTACAGCTTGGACATTATGACTCCCACATCAATCGTATTAGCCAGGTGTTAAAAAGACGTTGGGAACACATGTGCGCGGCGTTGGAACAATACCTGCCTGATTCAACGGACATTCCCGAATTCGGCGGTACGGCATTCTGGGTAAGGGGCCCCGCTGCATGTGACGCTCGTATGCTCGCGCAGTCATGTGCCGTACAAAGCATCTTGATTGAACCGGGGGATGTTCATTTCGGCCAGGACCAACCCCCGATGAATTATTTTCGTCTTGGTTTCTCTTCAATAACAGAAGACAGGATTAATGATGGTATCTCCCTGCTCAGTAAGAAAATAGACCGTATGTGACAGACAGGATACCGATAATTTCGTCTTCTGGAACTTGGGATACAACATAACTGGCTCTATTTTCCACATGCTTACATATGTACAGTGAGCCTTTCTGCAATGAGCGTCTACGCCACAAACCATGATTACAGGTAAAATCAGATAATGACACGAATGAGCCCAAGCGAAGCCCTTGTTGAAACAATGGTCGCCAACGGTGTTACCAGGATCTTCGGCATTATGGGTTCCGCTTTTATGGATGCCATGGATATCTTCGAGCCTGCCGGGATATCCATGGTGTCGGTGGTACATGAACAGGGGGCGGCGCACATGGCGGATGGATATTCGCGGGTGAGCGGCCGTCATGGCGTGTGTATCGGCCAGAATGGACCGGGAATAAGTAATTGTGTCACGGCCATCGCTGCCGCGTATTGGGCACACTCTCCGGTGGTCATCATCACGCCGGAAGCAGGCACCATGGGCACGGGGCTCGGCGGGTTCCAGGAAGCTAACCAGTTGCCCATGTTCCAGGAGTTCACGAAATACCAGGGGCACGTCAATAACCCGAAACGCATGGCAGAAATTACCGGTCGCTGCTTTGAGCGGGCTATCTCGGAAATGGGCCCCACCCAGTTAAATATTCCACGGGATTATTTCTATGGTGAACTAGACGTGGAAATTCCACAGCCGCGCGCCCTGGACAGAGGGCCCGGTGGCGCTAAGAGTTTGAGTGAAGCGGCAGAACTTTTAGTCAACGCGAAATTCCCCGTCATAATCTCCGGCGGTGGTGTCGTGATGGGTGATGGCGTGGATGAATGTAAAGCGCTGGCCGAACGTCTCGGCGCCCCGGTAGTCAACAGTTATCTGCACAACGATTCCTTCCCCGCAAGCCACCCGCTCTGGTGCGGTCCTTTAGGATACCAGGGGTCCAAAGCCGGTATGAAACTCATCAGTAAGGCTGACGTCGTATTAGCGCTTGGCACCCGGCTGGGACCTTTTGGAACATTACCCCAGTACGGAATGGAATACTGGCCGGAGGATGCGCAAATCATCCAGGTGGATGCGGATCACAAAATGCTGGGGCTGGTAAAGAAGATTTCTGTCGGTATCTGTGGCGATGCGAAAGCCGCCGCTGCCGCATTACTGTCCCGCATTGACGATAAATCCCTGGCTTGTGACGCCAGTAAGGCACAGCGCGCAAAAGTTATCGAGCAGGAAAAAGAGGCCTGGGAAAGAGAACTGGATGAATGGCGCCATGAGAAAGACGATTTCAGCCTGAAAATGATAGCAGAGGCAGAGGACAAATTGCTGTCCCCGCGCCAGGTCCTGCGGGAACTGGAAAAGGCCATGCCGGCCGATGTGATGGTATCTACCGACATCGGCAACATCTGTTCGGTATCGAACAGCTATCTGCGCTTTGAACGGCCGCGCAGCATGTTTGCCGCCATGAGTTTCGGCAACTGCGGTTACGCCTTCCCTACTATCATCGGCGCCAAACTGGCCGCCATGGATCGTCCGGCGGTCTCCTACGTGGGAGATGGCGCCTGGGGCATGAGCATGGGAGAAACCATGACCTGTGTGCGCGAGGGCATCCCGGTCACTTCGGTGGTGTTCAACAATATGCAATGGGGCGCGGAGAAGAAGAACCAAGTGGATTTCTACGGGCGCCGATTTGTTGCCGGCGATTTGAAGAACCAGAGCTTTGCCGGTATCGCGCGGGCCATGGGCGCAGAGGGTGTTGTCGTTGATAACCTTGAGGATGTGGGCCCTGCCCTCACCAGGGCCATCGATGCCCAGATGAACGACGGCAAGACGACGATACTCGAGATTATGTGCACCCGGGAGTTAGGTGATCCGTTCCGCCGGGACGCCTTATCCAAACCGGTGCGCCATCTGAATAAGTATAAAAACTACACCTGAGCACAGGGGCTGTTATTACGGGGCGCCCAGGCCCAATTTAACCAGTGCCTTTTTATAAGCAACAGCGCATGCATCAGCGTGGGTATGACGTTCGTTCCTTAAATTAAGCAGGTAGTCTTTGGGATACAACTTTTCTATCAGGGCTTTATCTTCACGGTTTACCTGAAGTACATATTCCGGCTGCGCACGGGGATCATCACATTCCGAAATGGCTATCTGATAAAGGGTGGATCGATAAGCGGAATTGGGTGATGCGACATCGTGTATGGCATACCTTATCCTGCCATCTTCCTCCTGATCAACCAGCATAGAGCAAAAGGGTAATGTCAATTCTGATACAAGAGTAAAGTCTCTTTTCAATCCGTTCACTTCGGAACGGGATATTTTCACCCGTCTCAGCAAGTGCGGTACTGTCTGATCCACAACGAATTCCGGTATCCTTGGATCTTCAGGATTGCCAAACGAGTCTGCATGTACGAAAGGAAGATGCGCCGGGTCATTAAAATTCTCCACATGGCGTGGCGCTGATGCTTCCCACACTTCGGAATTGACTGTAATCGTCGTATCCGGGTTATTCATCACATTTTCATTTTCGAGAAGGGGCCATTCCGGCAGGGGTAATAGCGGTTCGGGTTTCAGACAAACCCAGAGCAAACCGTATCGTACCAGGTTCCGGTAGGTGTGCAGGTTAAAACTGGCGGCGATGGGTGCGCTTTGATCCTCCCGCGCCGGTATCCTTATGCAGGTCCCGTCAGCAGCGAATTCCAAGCCATGGTAGGGGCAGATAATCCTGTCTTCATTCATATGGCCCATGCTGAGCGGCGCGCCTCGGTGAGGACAGATATCCCTGGCTACGGTAATCCCCTGACTGGTGCGAAATATCACCAGCGGCAGATCCAGTAATATAAACCGGTGCGGATTTTCACCGATGTCATCGACAAGAGCCACGGGGTGCCACATCGTTGCAAGCACCAGCCAGTCACTCTTTTTGATATCGGACATTTCCGGATAACCGGAAGCATCACTTGCATAATTCGTTGGCGAAAACATCGGTGATATATCCTGACGATATAAATTTTTAATACCTTATTTCTTCAATCATTTTTGCAAAGGGTCTCAGACCGGAGTAAAAAATAATGAAGGCAACCGGTACGAATATCCCTGCGAACAGTGACAGGGAATATCGTATTAATAACGGATCCTTAAACACATAGTCTGTAAAAAACGCCACCATAAACGGACCGATGCCTGCACCGACAAGGATCAATACAAACAGGTAAATCGCCAATATCTGGCCGCGAAATTCATTGGGTGTGACCTGGGTAATGCACGCCATACCGACGCCTACATGAATGCCCACGAAAAATAATGTCGGCGCCAACAGACACAGGACCAAAACAGCATTCTGTACCAACGGCGCCAGGATAAAAAACAACAGGCCGACAGTGCCATAGACTGATACCCGTAAATAGGCATCAGCACGCTTTTTTCCGATCAGCCAGTCTGCCCAGACACCACCGAAAAAGGTCCCGGCGCCGCCACAAACCAATACCAGCAGGCCGAATATCAAACCTACTTCGCCCGGCGTCCAGGCAAAATTACGAATAAACAAAGTAGGCGTCCATGCCAGCAAGCCATAGCCCAACATGGCTGTGGTGGAGTAACCCAGGATGATAGTTGAGTACACGCGCAAATGTGATGCTATGAAACGGAAGGTTTCACTCAGCGGCAACGTTTCCTGTTCGTTCCCCGGTTGCAATAATTTATCATGCCGGACGGGTTCCCGGACGGTCAACAAAACCAGCAGACCAACCAGCACACCGGGTAATCCGACAATGATAAATGTGGTTTGCCATGGCTGCAGCACACCCACCAGGGGTAACTCCAGTGCCGCGCTGTTTGCCACCATTTGCACGACAAGCCCACCCAGGATAAACGACATTCCTCCACCTACGTATGGCCCCATGGCCAGGAGACTGATGGGTTTACTGCGTTTATCCCTGGGGAAATAGTCGGAGATCATCGAATAACCGCAGGGCGATAAAGTTGCCTCGCCCACGCCGACGCCGACGCGGGCCAGGAAGAACACCCAGAAGGTTTTCGCCAGTCCGCAGCAAGCGGTCATAATGCTCCATGCCGTGATGCCTATGGCAATTATAGTCCGACGATTTTTATAGTCCGCCAGACGTCCTATGAGAATTCCCACAAGCGCATAAAAAATAGCGAAGGCGAAACCGTGCAACACACTGATCTGCGTGTCGGTCAAGCCTAAATCCGCTTTAATGGGTTCTATCAGTAAACTGATGATTTGCCTGTCTATAAACGAGACAATATTGGCAATCATCAATACCGTTGCGACGTACCAGGCGTAGACAGGATTGGGATAAGCATCATTAAGACCATCATGAACTGGTGAATGATCGGTCATACCCAATCAAAAACGATAAGAGACAGTGCCTCCAATTTGTCGAGGTGGACCACCCGGTATGGATAAATGTTCAGCGATGAAAGTGAATCCATCAGCGAGCCATTCTTCATCGGTGAGGTTCTTGACCCAGAGTCTCGCGTCCCACTTATCGTCAGGACTGGTATAACCAATGCTGGCATTCAGTATCCAAAAAGCATCCTGTGACTCGTAATCTGTATCTGTATCAGTGAAATTTTGATTATCCCGCCAGTGCGGATTGAAGGTTAGATCCAACCGGCCGCCTTGCGTCACCGGCACCGTATAAGTGAAAAACGCATTCATGGTTAAAGCCGGCGTTTTAGCGGTCCTGTTACCGGTTACATCGCCTCCCCCAAAACCGAGATCAAAACTGGTGCTGACGAATTCGGCCTCTGTCCAGGCAAAACTTGTATAAATATTAAATTGCTCAACCGGCTGCCAATCAAGTTCAACTTCAGCGCCGTAGCCTTCCACATCACCAAAGTTTGCCAATAACGATATACTGCCTAACTCACCACGCGCACCCGGAATCTCAACAAAACCGATTTTGTCCGTATAATCGTAATAATAACCTGATGCGTTCAGGCGCAAGGTCCCATCCAGGAAATCACCTTTGAAGCCGGCTTCATAATTGCTCAAAAATTCCGGCTCGGTGACCTCAAATTCATCGTCGGCCAGCGCGCCACCATTAAAATCACCCCCTCTGAAGCTGCGCGACCAGGTAAACCAAAGGTTGACTTCTTCCGTCAGTGCGTATTGCAATGAAATTCTTGCACTGGGTTCGAACCAGTCTTCTTCCTGATTATCCTCATCAGCCAGTATGACGTGCGGCAAGCCGAACCACAGATCTTTACCGATAAACGTATTGGTTAAAGTGGGATTAGGCGGTGCGAGACTACCGGCAAGAATAGCGCCCACCCGTTCATCCCAGGTTAACCTGACGCCGGCAGTCGCGGTAAAACGATCGGTAAAATCATAGGAAACTTCGCCGAATATCGCCTTGTTTTCAGACTCTATGATATTCAAACGTCCGGCACTGGTACCACCAAATGCCAGAATATAGTTGGATCGAAAGTAGGTAAGTTCATCATCATAATAGAAACCACCTATTACCCAACTCCATGGACCATCACTATTGGAAGACAACCTAGCCTCCACACTCCATTGTTCGTGTTCATCATCAAAATTAGCGCGTAATACCCCGGATGGAGCGCCGTCCGTTTCATTTAAATCCTGCCGTTCGTTAGTCTGAAACGCCGCAATTACTGTTGCAGTAACCGCATCGAACTCATAATCAATGAACAAAGCTGTTTGAAACAACTCCATTTTGGAAAACCCGTCTTCCCCTTGCTCAGTCGTATATAAATCAGAATCTGCCACGTTACCTAACAGGTTTACACAGGTGGTGCCGGGCCGGCCCCGCAGGGGATCAGTACAGGAGAACCCGAAATCAAACGGATGTGCGCCCAGGCCAAATGCCTTGTGTGGGGTGTCCTCACCATCCATTTCACTATAGGTAACGGACAATCTTGTTGTTAAACGGTCATTCGGTTCCCAAACCAGTTGACCCCGGACAGCGCCCCAGTCATAACCACCGGTATCATCGTCTCCGGTTGCTGCCGGATTCACATTTTCAAAATAACCATCAAGGGTACGGAAAGTACCACTGATACGGGCAGCCACCGTGTCAGACAGGGATATACCGACTGCCCCTTCAAAGGCGTATTGATCATATTCAGCTGCGGTCACGCTGGCATAACCATTGGTTTCCCCACCCACCTCCGGCTTGACAGACACATAATTAACCAATCCGCCTGTGGTATTTCTACCCCATAATGTTCCTTGTGGCCCTTTCAACACTTCAACGCGGTCCAGATCGAAAACCAGGCCGGACGTGCCGAAGTTTGAGCCGAAAACAACACCATCCTGATAAATCGCCGTCGCATTTCCTGCAGATGACTGGAAATCATCAACACCTACTCCTCGCAGGCTGTACTCTACCTTCCCAAAACCGGTACCGGCTGTAGTCAAACCAGGAATTGAATCCAATAGCTCTCTACCTTGGGCAATTGCGCGTTTTCTTATAGTAGTTCCGGTTATAGCCGACACAGCGATGGGTACATCTTGCAGACTTTGTTCCCGCTTTTGCGCCGTTACGACTATCTCTTCAAGTACACCCTGGGCCGTAACCGGATTAGAAAAAATGAATAACAAAGCACAATATAGCGTGACACTTGCCAACTGTTTAAAACTGGTGAAAATGCGCTGCATTTTTATCCCCCCAAGTGACCTATTATTATCGCTAGTCTCGTCATGCAACTATTATAGAACAGGCTTTACTGACAGAAGGAAATGTAATCCACACTACCACGTCCAAGTAGAGCCAATCAACATTTAACCGTAGTACCAAGAATAAATTCAATGTTCACCATACACTAAACAATAGAAACTATCAGGCCCAGGATTTAACATCAAAATATACCAATCCATCAGCCCTTACCTCCCATCCGACTATAGAGTTGAGGTGATAAGGCGCACCCAGACCTCTCTCGTCCCTTAATGCTTCATGGGTAGGCTGGATGTAACCGGTCTGATCAACAGCACGACTCATAATCACCGCAGGTTTACCCTGCCAGTTCCAGAGATAACGGAACCGTGTATGGGATTTTGCCAACACAGGTTCCTGAAGTTCCGCAACAGACCAGTTTTGTCCGGCATCAGTGCTGACTTCCACTTTTACTATCTTGCCTGATCCACTCCAGGCAAGACCGCGCACCTCCAGCCACCCGGGTTCTATTTTCTCCGGATAGGCAGGTGAGGTAATCACCGAATTGGCCTCCATTTCAAAACTGAACTGGCGAATACGGCCATCAGGTAACGGTTCGGAATATTTTGAAGTCTCTTCCCTGGTCATAAACGGTTGCTCCCCAAGCTCAAGTCGCCGCAACCATTTGATGCTTGTATTGCCTTCCCAGCCGGGCAGCAACAGTCTTACCGGGTAACCCTGAGCGGGACGTAATGGTTCACCGTTCTGGGCGTAAGCAACCAGTGCATCATCCCATGCTTTCTCGACGGGAATACTTCGGGTCATGACTGCGGCATCATTGCCTTCGGCCAAAAACCAGCTTGCCCTTGAACTGATTCCTGCTTCACGAAACAGCGTGCTGAGCTTTACCCCGGTCCACTCACTCTGGCTGGTGAGGCCGCGTAAAGTCTGCGGCGTGTTTTTCCTGTCGGCCCGGAAATATTCACCGGTGTTGCCGGAACACTCGATGAAGCACGACCGGGTTATGGCCGGGAAACGCTTCAGCTCATCAAGTGAAAATTTCAAGGGTCTCTCGACCATGCCATGGATAATCAGCTTGTATTTATCCGGGTCAATCAGCGGTATCCCTCCGTGATGACGCTCGAAGTGCAAATCGGCAGGAGTGATAGTTCCGTGTAAATCCTGCAGGGGTGTCGTGGACAGAATATTGGATATTACCTTGCGCGCCGGTTTTTCGAATGGCGAGCGTTCACCCAACGCAGCAGGTGGCGCACCCTGCTGTTTGGTCGGATCAATTGTTATATCGGCGACCGTCTTATGTAATACAGCAACACCTGCCGCCCCGGTTGCCGTTCCGGAAAGAAAACGCCGACGTGAAATCATTGCATCAGACCGGTCAGTCAGTGATTCGGGGTTTTTACTGTTGCTCATTTTATCTTGCACCTTCCGTCTGCAACAAAACGGTTACGTGCAGGCATATCTATAGTCGCCAGATTTTCTGCGGTTAGTACCGTTTCCTCCGGTATAAGTCTGTTCAGGTACAACAGGTAAGCCGTGATACTGTAGACTTCATCGGAACTCAGGCTGCCGGGTGAGGCAAAAGGCATCGAACGATTAATGTAATCAAACAAGGTCGTGGCATAAGGCCAGTAATTACCGATGGTCTTCGCTGCAAACTTTTCATCAGGAAACGGATAGGATTGCGCGTCGCCGTGGCCCGCCAATGCATCAAACGGTTTTCCCTGTCCATTTTCACCATGACAACTCTGGCACAATGAACCGTAAAGTTTACTGCCGCCGGATACCGTACCCTTGCCGTCAGGCAGTCCTGATCCATCCGCAGTTACATCCTTGTCCCAGGCATTGATTTCTTCTCTGGTTGCTATTGTTCCTATTCCGAATAAAGCCGGCCAATCCGGATAATAATCGGGCCTTGTACCGATAGCGGCCTCATCGCAACTGCTGTTCTCACTTTCAAGAGCAGGTAAACCGTCCCCGGCACTGAACAAAATAATGAAAATTACGGCAGACAGATAAGGATAATTTTCGTTATTCAGTTTCATCATCCTGGATATGTTGCTGTGTACAATAGGATTCCGGGGCCGAAAGCTGTATAAGTCATATTTTATATCATTAAGCCGTCCTGAATACTCGCCTGGTATGATCATTTGCGGCAGTGTGGTACCAATAAACTGCATACAAAATATGAAATATATCTAAAATAACACTGTATGCCGGTTATTTACGTCAAATATTTCCCGTTTAAAAGACGCCGGGAATCTCATCTGTAACTTAAGGAGACTGGGCGTGTTCTTACCAAGCGATCATTCGAAAACTGCATCAACACTCCCGCGTAACTGCAGCCTGAGTGAAAACGACTGGGAAATCCTGGCCGGCCTCTGGCATCCGGTAGCATTCTCCGGGGATATCGGCCATAAACCCGTTGCGGCAAAGCTGCTGGACGTGCCCCTGGTCATCTACCGCACCAGTTCGGGCATCACCGTCGCCAAAGACCTTTGCGTACACCGCGGTACGCCTCTGAGCCTGGGCTGGCTCAAAGACGATATGATAGTGTGTCCCATGCATGCCCTGCATTACGATGCGGAAGGCAGGTGCCGCCTTATCCCTTCGGTGGAAGACAAGAACCGTCCCATCTCGGAACGCCTGCGTCTCATTACGTTTCAATCGGTAGAGCGTTACGGCATTATCTGGGTCTGCCTGTTGAATGATGAACCCGGCATACCTGTTCCCGAATGGCCTGACCTGGAAAGTGACAGGTTCGCCGCCGACCCTGATATTAAAAAGATGGCCATTGATGAGATCTGGAATTGTTCAGCGTCACGGCATACCGAGAACTTTAACGACGCAGCGCATCTGTCCTGGGTCCACGCAGATTCTTTCGGCAACCCGGAACAACCCGAAGTACACGAGATTGAGGTGGATACGTCAATACCGTATGTGCTCAAGCGTGAGCGTCAACTGGCGGAAAAAACACTGGGACAGGAACGTCTTTCTCACTTTACCGCGGAATTGACCCTGCCATTCTCATCCGCCCTGGTGGAAAAAGTTGGTAACGGTAACCTGGGCTACGCGATATATGATGCGGCCTGCCCCATGTCGGCAAGCGAGACACGGATATTTCAGATCATCTGGTCCGGTTTTCCTGATAGCTATCCCCACTCTCACGTACAGTTGTGGGAGCAGGTAAACCGGGAGGACATTGCCCTTGTATCAAGACAAAGTCCTGAAGAAGTTCCGCTGGATGTGCGCGAAGAGATTCATATCCCCGCCGACGCGGTTTCCCTGGCCTATCGAAAAGCCATGAAAGAACTCGGTTTGGGCGCGCCCCGGTTTGTAACATAAACCACCAGCGCGGCTGTCATAAGCCCGCCGGTCAACGTAAAAACACCCAATGCCGTTGCATTCCAATGATCCATAATCAAACCACCAACGGCCGGTGCGATGGCAATAGCGCCCAGAAATGAAGTGGATGCAATTGATGCCCAACGGCCGTCCCGGTCAAGCGCCGCCGCCGTACCAAGAAGATAAGGTAAGGTAAAAAAGTAACTTATATTATTGAGTAAAACCGCAACGGTATACACGACGGGATGCGGTACTGCACAAATCAACAGCCAGGTAACGCCGTTGAACAGTATTCCTGCAATCACCGGCATGATCCTGCCAAATCGCAGGTCCAGCCATGCAGCCAGCAAGCCACCCGTCATCCCGATGATAAATCCTGCTCCCAGCAATCCGCTGATTTGTTCGATCGCCAGACCTGACCGCTCACCCATGATGGCCAGATAAGCCCACGGCGCACTGACAACCATCACCCAGTTGAGAAGCGCAAAAAGGGTCAAACAGCCCAGGACAAAATGAGGCAATCGGGACTTTGTATTGTTCTGTTTTTCTACAACGTTGGCGGGGAAACAATACAACAGCGGCAAGGTACAGAACACAATCAATGCCAACACGCCGTAACCACCTCCGACACCGTATCCTTTCACGGCATAACCGGCCAGCCAGATCATGACTGCCATTACCATCGCATTGAATGTTTTGACTAACGCGAACATGCGATCAGGAGCAGCAGCAGCGGCAATTATGGCGCCACCTGCGGCCAGGGTGGCGCCGGCACCCAATCCTGCAAAAAAGCGCATTAACAGTAACGTCGTATATGACGATATAAACTGGATACTGATAATGTGCATCGTTACCGCTACCAGGCAACCGATGATGGCCGTTTTACGTTTGGGCAACCTGTTAATGAACGGCCCTATCAGTATTGCTGTCAACGCGATACCGGTAAACTCCGCTGACACCAGATAACCCGCTTTACCGGTGGCCATGGACATATGCTGCGTAATAGCCTGGACAATCAGCGGCGCCAGGGCCTGAGCCAAATTCCCAACCAGAAAGGCCCCCCAGCCGGCGAGGAAGATTAACCCGTTGCGCCGGTCAAGATTTAACAATGGTTTAACCTGTAGTATCTGACCCCAAATCTTTGCCGACGTAATCAAGCACTTCGTATAACACGTCCGTATCGCCGATGTGGTTGGCCAGCATCAAAATCACCTTGGCATTGATTTTATGGCTCTGCTCGGACGTCAATCCTTCGTGCAGTTCAATCAGCCGGGCGTAAAAGTCATCCGGGCTGGCGACACCAAGCTCAGTCCGGAGTTTATTTGTCACCGGCTCACCCTTCCAGCGCCTCCCACATCTCGGAATCCCGTTCGGCTGTCCAGATCTGCGGGTCGGCAATGCCGGAGGCAATATCGTAGGCGCGCGCCACGTCAAACGGCAGGCAGTGGTCGAAGATCACCCATTCACCGAATTCCGGTTTCAGGGTGGCGTAGGTTTCCTTGTAGATTTGCTTCAGATCCTTTCCCTGTTTTTTACCGGCTTCAACAGCCTGGTACATCGCGGTAACAAACGCGCGGGTCCCGCCTATGCCCTCTTTGATGGTCTCCGGTGTCATCAGGGCATCGCCGCGGCCGGGGACCACAGCAAGCGGATCCAGTGCAGTGATATTGTCCAGGGTAGCAGGCCAGTCAAGCAGGTAGGCATCGCCGGTATAAGGCGTGGCCCCGTACTCGACCAGGTCGCCGCTGTACAGCACCCGCTCCTCCGGCAACCAGACCACGGTATCGCCCTTGGTATGGCCCCGTCCCAGTTGCATGATCCTGACCTCTGTGTCACCCATCCACAGGGACATCTCTCCCTTGAAGGTAATCGTCGGCCAGGTCAGGCCCGGAATGCTCTCATAGCCGTTGAACAACCTCGGGAATCGTTCGAACTCGGATTTCCAGTCCTGCTTCCCGCGCTCGACGATGAGGTCGTAGGTATCCCGGCTGGAGATAACGTGCTCCGGCTTGTAGGCGCTGGCGCCCAGCACCCGCACCGCGTGATAATGGGTCATGACCACGTACTTGACAGGCTTATCCGTGACCGACCGTATTTTTTCCAGCACCCGTTCCGCCATGAGCGGCGTGGCCTGCGTGTCGATTACCATGACGCCGTCATCACCGATAATTACGCCGGTATTCGGGTCGCCTTCCGCGGTATATGCATAGGCATTGTCCGCCAGCCGGCTGAACGTTATCTCTTTTTCACCCAGGTCCGCCTTGGAAGCGAATTCTTTGACCATTTCTGTTTATTCCTCAGTTAATTTGATAGCGGGGAGCGTATTGTAGTACTTGGGATAGACCGCCGCAACGATTAGCAACAAATGTGATGCGGGTCAGAGCAGGTTTTATTCTATTCGGAAAATGCAAGCGTACCGATGTCCACTATATGGCCGCCGCCATCCGCGATCAGCGTGGCGCCCGTCACGAACGAGGCGTCGTCAGAGGCTAGAAACTCAACACAGGCGGCAATCTCTTCCGGTTCACCCATGCGTTGCAGCGGCGTATACCGGGTCATCGCAGCCCTGGCCTGATCCGGTGTCAGGTGGTCCCGCTCTGCCAGGCTCTCCACCGGCATATCACTCATGGGAGTTTTTACCCAGCCGGGACACAGGGTATTCGCCCTGATCCCCTGTGCGCCGTAGTCGCAGGCCAGGGTCTTCGTCAGGCCGATGAGGGCGTGCTTGCTCGTGATGTAGTCGGCAAAGCCCTTTGACGAGCGGATCCCGGCAACGGAAGAAATACTCACTATGGCGCCGCCGCCCCTGTCGGTCATGGCGGGGATGGCCGCCCTGGCAATCTGCATGACCCCCGTCACGTTTACGTCCATCACTCCCTGCCAGTCGCTCTCGTCCAGTGTCGTCACGCTTCCTGCAGCAGACAATATTCCCGCATTGGCGATCAATATATCCAGGCCGCCGAATTCAGCGACTGTTTGCGCCACGGCTGCAACGCAGTCATCCGCGTCGGCGGTGTCGGCCTTGATGGCCAGGCAGTCCAACTCAGCGGCAACCCCGGCAATGGGTTCCCGGCGGCGGCCCGTGATTGCCACGGCCGCACCGGATGCAGCGAAGCGCCTGGCAGCGGCAGCGCCTATGCCGGTGCCGCCCCCGGTAATTAACGCGACTTTACCTTGTAACCGTTTATCCATAAGGTGTTGACCTGGAGTCCAGGACGCTAACCTTCCCTGGAAAGAGCAATACTCAGGGCCTGTTTGCGAAACTCGTTTTCAAACCCGCGTGCAATTGGCGCAATTTTTTTATCAGGTCCGAGTACAACCATCATTCCGTCGACCAGCGCGATAAGGTGTAATGCCTTGTGATTAACCGCTTTCTCATTGAGGGCAGGATTTAACCCGGTGATCAATCTGGACATGGCGCTCAGGGCGTATTGGTAGAATTCCTTTTTACATTTGGCAACATGTGGATCGTGTGCGGACATGCCATATATCTGGAAGAAGAATCCTCTTGTAATCGGCTTTTTTAAATCCTCCAGCAGGTAATTAATGTGTGCCAAAAATTGCTGTTCGGGATCGTCGCCGGCCTGACTTATTGATTTCTGAAAATCCTTCTCATAGTTTTGAATGGTCTCCTCTATCAAGGCATGGATGATATTGTGTTTTGTCTTAAAATAATAAGTCAGGTTTCCCATGCTCAGGTTAAGCCTTGAGCAGAGGTTACGCAGGGTAAAGTTCGCATAGCCTTCAAATGCGAGGATTTCGCGGGACAATTTTAAAATTTTATGAACCCGCATTTTTCCTTTTACATGACGAGCCGTGCCTTCTGTTAATCGTTTGTTTACTATGAGTTGATCAATGACTTCTTCCATTGGATTTTTCTGGTAATAATTAATGAATACAGGGTGTGGAGCACACACCGCAAAGGCCGTTACTACATTTCGTTGATACAGCTAGTTGCTCGTATCAAACTCCCCGACGACATACATCTCACCCTGGCTCATCCACTCACCTTCGATCTTTTCCCACAGGAAGAGCATTTTAAAGGTAAAAGGTTCCGCGGCAGGATCGGCCGGGTTGACATGAAAATTCACCCAGTCCCAACCTGAATTGCCGCTCACCTGGGTTTTGTAGGACTCGATTTTAACATTACCACCGATAATATCCGGATTTTCATAAACCGGCCGAATGCCTTCCGTACCTTCGTGTGACACGCCGTCAGGCCCGACAGACAATACGTCGCCGGTATAGAATTTTTCCAGGATGGGTTTCGGATCATTATTGGCAAAGGCCATCTCTTTTAAATCGTACTTGGCCCTGATTGCCTTTTTGAAGGCTTCCAGCTCGTTGTCTGCAGCCGCAGCAGTACCCGTTACCGATAAAAGTATTATTGCTACCACGAACGTCAAAATATTCTTATTCATCGCATTTCTCCAGTCTCATGACTTATTATGACATATCCAATATCTGTTTTGCTGCCCGTTCTCCTTCTTCTGCGGCCGTGTTCCACAATTGCGCACCGGTGAGTTCGGAATGGCCGAAAGCGATACGGCCATGGGGCTCGCGGATGATGTCACTGGCGGATTTTTTCCCGTCCTTGCCGTAGTAGAAGCCGGGAGGAGAAACCACGTAGGCATGTCCCCAGCGGTTGGAAACTATGCCGGCTATGTCCCGCTTCGCATCAAAACCATAGGAAGCAAACATCTTGTTGAACTGCTCGCGGACACCACGTTCAACAGCGGCGAACGGCAGGCTGAAGAGCTGCATTCGTGCGGCCGTAGCCTGCTGGTCTAGCGGAAGCCCGGGAATGCAGAAAGAATTGTACATGGTCAATACGGTGGGTTTGCCGGGATCAAGCGGCATCGGCTCTTTGCCATCGATGATCATCTGCTTGCGCAGGGTGAAGAACCAGCCATAACCTTCAAACCAGCGCACGGCAGCGGCGCCCATCCTGTCGAGGAATTTCCAGTTGCGCAGGGCAATATTAATAGTGTGTATCGGTGCATGGTGGAAAGAGGCCATGGCTTCACGGTGTTCCGGCGGCAGGTCTTTGCATATGATTCTGTTTACCCACTGACCTGAAGCCATTACCACGTTTTTCGCCTTGATCCTGTGTAACTTCCCGTCCCGGTAATAGATTACCGAAACGCTTTTCGCAGAAGCGGGAGAGCCGTCGTGCATGACACCGGCCACGGTACTGGACAGGCGGATACGGGTCGGGTGGCCGGCCCGGTCCAGTTGTTTCCAGTCGACAGGTTTAAACAGCACATCGGTGAGTGAGTTGCCGCCTGTTATGGCTTTGGGAATCATCGCCTTCACCATATGGCGGGCCACCCCCGTATTGCCGCCGGGAAAACTCGCCAGGTACAGGTATTCGGTGGGATCTTCAAAACCTGCCTCGCGCTTGTAGGAAAGTACCCCGGGCTGGATGAATTCATAGGCGGAATAGGCGGAGATGACATCGGCGCCCAGGCCGCATCCCATCGCTGCCGTCTGTGGATTCAGGTAGGGTTCAACATCCCTGGACACACCCACGTGCCTGGTCAAGAACTCGCTGTAGGTCATGCTGTCCAGCCAGTGGTGCCAATCGTCCTTGACCGGGATATCCTTGTAGAGTTCCATTTGCATGTATTCGCGCTTCAGCTTGTCGGAGATGGGCGCGCCCTTGAAACCCGTATTCCAGGGATTCATGACCATGCCGTGGCCTTCATAGTAGTGAGCCTGGTCAGCCATTTCCCAGGCGACGTGCATGGGGCCGTAAATCTCTTTCGGAATCTTGAGATCGCTGTTCTTTGCCGCCTGGTACTTGAAATCCTGGGGCAGACCGAGCTTATCCCAGTAACGGTGGTGCCAACCAATAGGCTTGGTGCGGTTAGGCGGAAAAACCGTGCCGTTTGAGCCCTGTGGACCCCAGAGATGGACGCCGTCCACTTCAAACTCGTTCTGTTTCGCTTCTCCACCGAAAATTGCATGGTTGTCCAGTATCAGTACCGAACCCTCCGGCCGGTCTTCGTGGTAACGATATGCCGCACTCAGACCGGAAAAACCGCCACCTACCACGACAAGGTCATAGGTCTCGTTGGAATCGATGGCATCCTTGAACATCTTTTCATAGCTGCCGTTACGGATACCATGGCCGTCGTTGATGACCTCGTGGGTATTGCCGTTTGCGTTGCTGTAATCCCCGATACCACCGGGGCCGGTCCAGTCCGGACCCACACCTGTGAGGGGTTGGGGCATGGTCTGCGCGCTGGCCCGGCCGATAAATGCAGGCGCCTTGGCGTACATCAGCGCGGCGCCGGTACCGATAAGCGAGCTGCCGATGAAATCCCGGCGGGTGATGCTGGAATCAAGACCCAGTAACTTGTCTTCGCGTTCGTTTGATTTTTTCTTGTCCATGGTAACTCCCCGCCAGGATGGAAATAAAGATGCCGGCTATCTACTGGATTTCGATAGCCAGCATAATAATGGTACCGGTTCTATTACATAACAAACCTTTTTGATAATGAAGAGTTTTAGAATCTATAAGCCAGTGATCCTCCCACCTGGCGCGGTGGTCCGTAAACCTCCCAATCAATCCCGAATACCGCGAAGTCAAGGTTGTAAATAAGGAACTCTTCATCCAGGAGGTTTCGGGCCCAGAACGATAGTTCCCAGTCTCCAATTGCATAAGTGGTACGCGCGTTAAGTAAAGCATACGACTCCTGCTTGGTCACAGGCGCGTTTGACGCTTCCATAAACTGATCGGCATTCCAATTTCCGTCGAATTGAAGTGTTAAATTGCCTGCGGCGACATCAGTGTTGTAGCTGAGCAGCCAGTTGAAACTCACGTCCGGCGCTTGCGGCAAGTCTACATCTGTCACACCTGACCCTGGACGAACGCCCGGAACAAAGTCAATTTCAGAGTCGATAACCGCAACGCCAAGGTTAATGTTCCAGTGTTCGTTGGGCGTGTAGGCGAGTTCTACTTCTCCGCCATAGGAAGTGGCATCTGTATTGGTAATCTGGGCCGCTACATTTAACAGCGAAAACGACTGGTAATCATCATAGTCATAGTGATAAACCGCTGCATTGAGGCGGGCCTTGCCGTCAAGCAGGGTTGATTTATAACCTAACTCGTAGGAAAGCAGGGTTTCCTCATGATGCTGGAAGTCTTCCGGATTTACGCTATCGCTGAGCGACCAGCTACCGCCTTTGATACCCCGGTTGAAAGCGGCGTACAACAAAGTATCGCCGAACTTATAGTTGAGCTGCAAACGGCCCGCCCAATCGCCATAATCTATTTGATCATCACCGTCGTAGGGTGTTCCCGCAAGATGTACCGACGAGTCAAACACTATAGTGCCGTCCGGACAGGGCGGCGCTGTCGCTCTATCGGGATCACCCGGGCATCCGTTAGTAAAATCCAGGGTACTGGTGACAAAATCGATTTCCTTGTCATCCTCCGACCAGCGAAAACCGGCAATCAATGTCAGATTGTCTGAAAAGTCAAACTCCGCTTCACCGAAAACAGACCAGTTTTTGGAATCCATATCGCCCATCTGGGGTCCGAGTCCTGTTGGGTCACCAATACTACCGACACCGCCGGATTCAAGGAAACCATCAAACTCGACATCCAGAAAATACAAGCCTGTCACCCAGCGCGTCCTGTCCGTTGAGCCGGATAGCCTCAGCTCGTGCGACCATTGCTCATAGTCGGCAATAAATACGGCCGGGAAGAAGAACAGGCCGCCACCCGCATCTTCCTTGTAGTCTTTTTCCAAATCCACATAGGCCCCCACGTACTGCAACTCCATGTCATTTGCGAATTCATGTTTTAAATTCGCGGTATAGATGGTCGCCTCGCGGTTATATCCGACATCAGGATCGGAGGAAAAATGCCTGTGCACATCCCCGGTTAAGGTATCACCCTCAGCAATACCCAAAAGGGTGGGGGGAGTGCCTGACGTGTCCGGTGTGGTGAACCTGAATACATACTGTCCGGTTCCAACGTCATTATCTTCGGTGTGTTGTATTTGCAAATCAAGCAAGGTTTTTTCCGACAGGTCAATTTGCAGATTCCCGCGTACAACAAATCCATCATTTTCACCCCCATCCCTGCCGGTAGCCGGCTGGCCCGAAAAGGGGTGATTTCCTGCCTTGATATAACCGTCGGTTTTTTGCATACGCCCTGCAATTCGGCCGCGCACCGAATCACTGAAAGCCCCACCGACAGCGCCTTCAAGCACCCTGTCATCACGTTCGCCATAAGACGCTTTAAAGTAACCGTTCCACTCATCTTCGGTTGCCTTCCTGGAGCGAAAATGGATCAGGCCACCGGTGGCGTTCCGGCCAAACAAGGTGCCTTGCGGCCCGCGCAGAACTTCGGTAGCTGCCATGTCGAACATCTGAATATTGAGGGCATTCATGCTGCCGAGATACACATCGTCAGCATAGACGGCGACAGGCGCTTCCAGGTGATCCTGAAAGTTATTCTGTGAAATACCACGCAGATTAAAGACGGTGAAACCGGGGTTATAAGAATTCATCTGCAGGGCCGGCACCTGCTGAAACAATTCCTGCGATGTGTTGAATCCCAGAGCTTCCATCTGTTCGCCGGAAAAAGCTGTCACGGAAATACCGACATCCTGTAAACTCTGTTCCCGCTTTTGTGCAGTAACAACGACTTCTTCCAGAAGTTGGGCACTGATCTGTGGAGAAACAAAAATGGATAACAGTAACAGCAGTTGCAGATTTGTTCGGAGTTGAAATTTCATGTCATTTCCCCTTGGAGTTGGCTGAAAATAATTGCGCATTTGCGCTAACTTCTATTTATAGTGCATATGCGCTATAATATCAAGCAAAATTGGACAAACTACTGCGACAAAAACCTGAAGGTAAACAGACATGCCAATACGACCAACCGATGACCCTGAAATAAAATCCATGAAAGGGATCAATCTCTATCATTACAGTCAGTCCAATTGTTCCATGCGCATTCGACTACTGCTTGAGGAAAAAGGTCTGCCCTGGACAAGTCACTATGTTGACCTGGATACACAGGCAAACTTAACAGAAGATTATTTCAAATTACATCCCCACGGTTTAGTGCCCACTATCGTGCACGATGGTGAAATCGTCTATGAATCATCAGACATTCTTCGTTACCTGGAAGAGAAATACCCCGAAACACCACTGATTCCTGCAGATGAAGAACAACGTAACGAAATGGAAAAGTGGTTAGATATTACCAAGGACATACATGTTAGGGTGATCAAGGTCTGGGTCTATGGTAAGGAAAAATATACCTCCAAGACACCAGAGTCCATGAAGGAATACGAAAAAATACAACCCAGCCAGGAACTCATTGATTTTCATAAGATGACGCTGGCAGAGGGGCATATTCCCCAGGAAAAAATTGATGAGGCCGATGAAATACTCCGCAGTTACTTTTCCATGATTGAAAATAACCTGAAGAAATACCAATGGATTGCCGGTGATACGATGAGCCTTGCCGATATCGCCTGGATACCCAATTATACCTTGCTTAATATGTTTGGGTTTCCTTTCGAGAACTATCCCCAGGTGATGAAGTGGATCGACAAGCTTGTCAATCGACCCAGTTATGAAGCTGCTATTCTCAAGTGGTTTGACTATGTACCGGCTCAGGATCAAGGGTAGTTGGGGCCGGGGACAGAATTAATTCTGTCCCCGAATTTACACAGTGTGAGGAGATGCCCGTGATTGAACTCTATTATCTCGAAGAAGCGGATTCCATCTGTTCCAACCGCCCCCGCATGACGTTCGTGGAAAAAGATATCAATGACTGGGTGCCGCGCAGGATGTCGCTTATGAATCGGGATCAATTCAAGCCGGAGTATCTCAGGCTTAACCCGAAAGCCCAGGTACCTGCCCTGGTTCATGACGGACGGGTTATTCGTGAGTCTTCCATTATCTGTGAGTATATTGATGATCTGAAAACAGAACCTGCGCTGAAACCGAAAGACAAGGCCGAAGTGGCGCATATGCGCGAGTGGATCAAGGAAATGGATGAATCCGGGTACCAGGCCACTGCATCGCTTAATTTCGTCACCAAGTTCCGGTTGACGCAGGACATAGAAAAAATGGAGGAACGCTGGAAGCGGGTTGTCGATCTGGATCGCTTGCACCGGCAGCAATCCTGTATTCGTGAAGGGATGGATTCCTTATACGTGGTGCGTGCTATCGCCTTCTTCGATCGAATCCTGGGAAAGATAGACGCCGCCATGGCGGATGGCAGGCAATGGGTCATGGGTGACCAACTGACCCTGGTTGAAACAAACTATGCGCCTTTTATCAAGGTTGTCGAGCTGTTGCGTCTGATCCACCTGTTTCTGGAAGGCAGGCCTTATGCAAGCGCCTGGTGGGAACGACTGACGTCACGTCCCAGCTACGCAATATTGGACGATTATCCGGGACAACGTGAAGACGATGAACAGGTTCATGCGGTATCGGGCGCACAGGTTGCAGACCGGGTTGCAGACATCATTCAGGAGACTAGAGAGCGACTGAACTCTAAGTGACCAGGGTTCTGCACAAAATGTAACTCATGCCGGGGACAGAATTAATTCTGTCCCCTAATTTGCATTATTAACATGACCCCTTCAGGATATTGGAGACCGCCCAATGCCAAAACTTTTTTCAAGCAGGAATCGCGCCCCCCACCTCGGCCCCTATCCGCTGGAACGTCTGCCGCGATCCAACAGTGCGCCATCCACCGAAGGCCTGGCCGAGACACCGCCCTTGCGTTTACCCGCGCCGGAGAACCCCTACAGCATAGCCAATTCCTTCGCCCGGTTTTTTGAGCTCTACCGCAGGTTGCGCAACGGCGAGGTGCGCGCACAGGCAGCAAGCATCCCGTCGGACCCGGAAGAACGCCTGCGCCACCTGAAGAGCCTCAGTTATTTTCTCGATGCCAGCCAGGTTGGCGCCTGTCTTATCCCTGGGGACGCTCGGCTTGGCCGCACCGTGGGTATCGATTTCGATGTGGGCCCAGACAGTGCTTACGGTGATCAGCAGTATATGTACTCGCCCTCAAAGAATGGGTCAGCAGAGGAGGACAGCGCAACCGACTGCAGCCACCATGACTACGCGCTGGCCATACTGGTTGAATACACACGCGATCCTTCACTGCAGGATCCACTGGCTGAGGAAATGCACGCCAGCCAGGCGGCCCGTGCAGCGGCCCGGGCGGCGGAGGTCGCCGTCGTCATAGCCATGTACCTGCGGCGTCTTGGCTGGCCGGCCTGCGCACACATGGCGAACGCCGGTGATCTCGATACTCGATCTATCCTGCTCAATGCCGGTCTTGCGGAAATCAAAACTATCGGTGGCAGCAGGCGCATAGCCAATCCTTTCCTGGGCGAACGTTTCGGTGCCGCTCTCGTATCGACCAGCCTCGAAATGGGCGTCGACCGGCCGCTGGCCGTCCGCGGACTGCTCTCCGAGCTTCTGGCGCGTCCTGCCCGGTGGTTGGGTGTTGGCGGCGCCCGTCCGGGATGGGGCCGGCTCAACGGCGCTCATAGAGGGCTTGCCGAAGGAATCTATCCTATGGAACGCATCAAGCGCGTCGATGCACCGACAACGCGTATCAATGCCGGTGATATCCAACGCCAACCAAAACGCGCCGAGTTCTTCACGCGCGCCGCGTTCGGTGACATCGGTTCCGGCGCGGAACGTGAAATGCACCACGGCCGCTTCAGTGAAAAAGAACCCATCGGAGCGACCATGTCTGCAGTAGCTGCCGAGATGATTCCGCTGCAGTACGGAGAGCCGGCAGAAGGCCATGCAAGCGGCAGTGACGACCCCTGGGCCAATGCAGCCCGCATCCGCGCGCTAAGCCATTTCCTCGGCGCCGATATCGTCGGCATAACGCCTGCCTACGAGCATACCTGGTATTCGCACCACATGGATGGCAAGCCCATCGAACCGTATCATAAGAACGCCATTGTACTGGTACTCGACCAGAGCCAGGAAACCATGTCGGGTTCCAGCGGCGACGACTGGATCAGCAATTCCCAGAGTTTCCGCGCCTACATGCGCGGCGCTTTTCTTGCCAGTGTCATTGCCGAACATATTCGAGGTTTGGGTTGGTCCGCTCGCTCGCATACCGTTTGGGAAGAAGACGTGCTGCACATTCCACTGTGTATCCACAGCGGCATCGGCGAACTCAGCCGCATCGGCGAAACAGTGCTCAATCCGTTCCTGGGACCGCGTTTCAAGGACTCCATCGTCACCACCGACATGCCCCTGGCCGCCGACAAATATGTCGATTTCGGCTTGCAGGATTTTTGTAACCAGTGCAATAAATGCGCTCGTGAGTGCCCCTGCGATGCCATCCCTTATGGCGACAAAATCCTGTTTAACGGCTATGAAATCTGGAAGCCGGACGTGCAGCGCTGTGCCAACTACCGCATCACCAATCCGGCCGGCGCCGTTTGCGGCCGCTGTATGGCGACCTGTCCCTTCCAGGCGGAGAATACCCTGTTCAACCGGGCATTGCTGTGGGCGGGAATACACTTGCCGTTCGCACGGACCAGCCTGGCGAAATTCGATGACTGGCGCGGTAATGGTGAGATGAACCCGGTAAAAAAATGGTGGTGGGACCTGGAAGAGGTTGATGGCAAACTGGCGCCGGCAAAGAAGGTGAACGCCCGGCCGTTGTTCTTCAAACCCGGCGCTGCAAGGAAAAAGGAACACAAGGTCGCGGTATTTCCGCCGCACCTGTCTCCGCCTGCCGACTGCAACGAGGCATTTCCCGTTGACCGAAAGGCTGGTCTCGCTGCCCAACAACAATGTGCTGCTGCGCTGCAGCAGATGGAGAAAGAACAATGAATTCAAATTCCACGACGCCGGCAGGAGCGCTGGTGGTGGGCAGTGTGCCGCTGAAAAATTGTGACGAAGTTTTTACTTTAAGTTCTGGGGTCCTGGGAAATCACCTGAGACGCATACCCGATGGCGAAACGGCTGAGCGCGGTAACTGGATCTTGTTTCAGCATGAGCTTTTTTCCGGTAGCCCGCAATTTGAGTTTGTAAGGGCGCCAGCGAAGGACGATGTCTACGAAGAGGAATTTGAATGGGCGCGGCTTCGCGCGGATGTTTCAATAGATGACCTGGATCTGGGTACCCTCGGTTACGCGGAAGTAGCGGATGCTTCTTTTGAACGATTTTGCAGTTTAAAAGACAAACGAGTGATTTCACCGAGCACTCGTTTCCAGGTTTCCTTGCCCACGCCTTTGGCCGTGATCATGTCGTTTGTTCACCGGGATCATCGTCACTTGATTGAACCCGCGTACCAACAGCGTTTAGTAGCTGAACTTGAAACGATAATCGATACCATTCCGCCGGCTGAGCTGGCAATACAATGGGATATCGCCCTCGAGATGGCGCTGTGGGAGGGTATGGTGGAGTCTTATTTTTCACCGATGAAGCAGGGAATTACCGATCGTTTATCGGAACTGGTCAATCTGGTCCCCGCTGAAGTGGAAGTGGGGATGCACCTGTGCTACGGCAGTTACAAGGACAAGCATTTTAAGGAACCCGAAGATGTCGCCAACATGGTTGAACTGACAAACGGCGTAATGGCAGGCTTAAATCGTGAATTAACCTGGCTGCATATGCCCGTGCCGGTCGAACGTGATGATGAGAGCTACTACGAAGCCCTCCCGGGATTGAACAAATCAATGATAACTGAAGTATACCTGGGTCTTGTCCACGATAGTGATGGTGTTTCCGGCACAAACAAACGTATCAACACGGCAAGCAGGTTCCTGCCTGAGTTCGGTGTGGCCACGGAATGTGGAATGGGGCGTTGTGATCCGAAACGAGTTCCAGGTTTATTACAGATTCACGCTGACGTCGCCAATCCTGTAAAAGGATTAACCACGCGTAAGCCGTCGTAATCCTGCTCGCTGCTCATGTCTTCGGAATAAACGGTATCGCAACCGCAGGCGCGTGCTGCCGCCCGTGATTAACGCTGCCTTACCCTCTAGTCGTTTACTCATTCAATACCATCCGCGGTTCCGGTGAAAGCCGCAACCCGGTCACTAAGAACACGATTATACGGTAAAGAATGTCAATCCACCGGATTCTGTTTTTTACCGTAATTCCGTCAAGGAGTAATGATTGACTATAAAGGCGGTTTCATTAGACTGGGAGTTCAACACGAACAAGGGTGGGCGAGATGGGGAACGGCAAACTTGAGAACAAGGTCGCTATCGTAACCGGTTCCGGCCAGGGCATCGGCAGGGCGATAGCCGAAATTTTTGCCCGGGAAGGCGCAAGCGTCGTGGTGGCGACGCGCACGGAGAAAACGGGCAGGGAGACGGTCGAACAGATAAAAGCCGACGGCGGAGAGGCAACCCTGGTCGGCGCGGATATCGGCGCGGTCAATGCCGTTAACAGGGTCGTAGATCGAACCCTGCAGACCTACGGCCGGATCGACATCGTGGTGCACAACGCCGCCTCATTCCTGGGAGGCATGATAGAAGAGTACCAGGATAAGGACCTGGATACCGTACTGGCCGTCAACCTGAAGGCCTGCTTCCGCCTGACCCATGCCTGCATCCCCCACATGAGAAAACAGGGCGGCGGCCGTATCCTGGTCACCTCGTCGGTCACCGGTCCGCGGGTCGCCATGCCGGGCACCGCCTACTACGCCGCCTCCAAGGCCGGTGTGAACGGGTTCATCCGCAGCGCTGCTGTGGAGCTTGCCGCGGACAACATCACCGTCAACGGCGTCGAACCCGGGTTTATCCTGACACCGGCCATGGACCTGCTCGCCGACGAGAATGCCAGGAAGGAAATGGCGCGCTATATCCCCAAAGGCGACCTGGGCGAACCCAATGACATCGCCTACGCCATGCTTTACCTGGCCAGCGATGAAGCGAAGTACGTTACCGGGCAGACGCTGGTCGTGGACGGCGGTTCAACCCTGCCGGAAAGCCCTGTTTACATGAACGAGACGGAAGGAGTGCAGACACTGCAGGGATCGTGACCGGAGACGATGAATTCTGGATGCGGCATGCCTTGCAACTGGCCGAACGCGCACGGGCGGAAGGCGAGGTCCCGGTCGGGGCGGTCCTGGTATCGGGCGATGATTGCATAGGCGAGGGCTGGAACAAACCTGTCTCATCCCATGATCCCTCGGCCCATGCGGAGATAACAGCCTTGCGTACAGGCGCCGCGCAGTTACGAAATTATCGCCTCCCCGGCACTACCCTGTACGTCACCCTGGAACCCTGCGCCATGTGCGCGGGCGCCATTGTCCTGGCCCGCATCAAGCGGCTGGTTTACGCCGCTGCCGACCCGAAGACCGGCGCCGCCGGCAGTGTTTTCAACATATTGCAGACCAGCCGTCTGAACCACCGCGTCGAATTGACCGGCGGGATACTGGAACAGGAAGCGGCGAGTTTGCTGCAAACGTTTTTCAGGGGCCGGCGCGCAGCGCGCTGACCATCCAAAGTATGCACATAGTCCGCGCGTATCAGACTGTCTTTCCTGGGAATGACGCAGGGGAACCCGTGACTTTAGTCTACCGTGTAGTGAATGATCGGATGCGCCGGCAACGGGAAATTTACCGGATGGTCAAAATAACCGCAGGCGCAATTTAATTTGACTCTTGCCGGGGCGCCTGTATAATGTATATCTAATGCATTGCAATGAAGTTTGGAGCGATTGCAGAACTACCACCTTTACGGACAGCAAAGGGCAGGGATCAGATGAATGGAGAACCGGTAAACAGCTACCACGGCGCATTCAGACCGTATAACGGGTTTATACTTTCGTATACAGGCGCTTTGGTAGGCGCCATCGAGATAGACGGTATCGATCCTGACGGGATGTCGCGGAAGGATATAGAGGCATTCTCGATCGTCATAAGGAACCTGCTGAATATCCTGCCCCAGTCGATCGTCCTGCAGCAATATTACATCCACTACCGCGATCTGCAGATAGCATTCATACAGCGCAAAAACCCGGTATGCAACGCGTTAAATCATTACCGGGCGGCCCATCTCAACAAGTTAAATTTGTCAGGAGCAAGATGTGTCCTGTTCGTAGAGATGTATCCCGAACAGCATGGCCAATCCAGCCTGGCCTTGTTTATTCGCCATTTAATCAGGTCTCTGCAAAACGCAGCATCCAGGGAGTACGTCAGGCGCTTCGTCATGTATGGACCGACTCTGTCCGCCTCACAAACAGCCCTGGAAAAACTCGCGGTTGCACTGGAAACAATGCTCCGCGACATCATCAGTTACTGTAGCGGCCTGTTCCGGATTCGGCAACTTGACCTAGATGAAACCTACCGGGTAATGAAGTTCCTGACAACGATGGAGGTTAATTACCTGCATTCTGACCTGCGCTGCCCGCAAATTATTGATACCGATCTGTCTGATGGGGACGTTGCGCCCGTGACCATCAGGGGCATGGATCTATTGCGCATGCACAACCTGTATAAAACCTATACACGGGTACTGTCGGTGAAGCAATTCAACTTCGATCGCTTTACCCCCGGACTGTTTACCAAAGGTCCGATCAAAACACCGGGTAATTACGTGTTGACTACCCGTTACAAAGGAATGAGTGAGGCGTCAAGAACCCTGTTTTTTTTCAACCGCAAAAAAGAACTGGAACGGGAGACCATCACTTTTGCGGAATTTATCAAGGGACTGGATGGCAGTACGGAAAAAGACCGGGAGATGCAGGTCTTTCGTCCTTCACTGATACGGAAATTCCAGGAACTGGACGAAGCGGCTTCACTGCAGGACAACCTGGGACTGGTAGCGACCCATGCACTGATTTTTGATACCGATGTTGAGAAACTGGAGAAGACTACGGAACGATTGCAGTCCTCTTTGCAACAGAATCAATTCAGTATCCTGTGGGAAACGGTGGCCCAGGTTGATGTTTTTTTTGATCTGCAACCTTGTGCCGATCATCGCGGCAGGTTTTTCAGGGATATCCCGCTGAACACCTCGCAATTTTCTACCCTGTCGCTGTTCTATAAATCCGCCCAGGGTACAAAACTGATTGAAGACCTGGAGAATGAAGAAGCACAATACATTTTTCTATCCTCGGATGATTCGCCATATTATTTTTCGCCTTTCACAGGCGGACGCGGGTTTCTGATCGGCGTAGGACCAGTTCGAAGCGGAAAATCGTTTTTGCGCACCTGCACGGGGATTCATTGGTTGAAATACGGTGGCTTCTACCGGGCTATCGATATCGATGCAGGCTCCGAGCCCATAGCCCACGCTTTTGGTACTGATGCCGGTATCGTGCGCTTCGACGGGGTGGATGATCGCGGCTTCAATTTTTTTTCCCAGGCCGGCGGGCCTGAAGACATGTATTTTATTTCACATCTGAATCAACAACTCATGGCGATGATCGGCAGTAACGATTCGGAGGAACTGCGCCACCTTTCCGGCTCCGATCAACTTGCCCTGGACCGTGCGGTAAAGCAGGTATTGAGACTACCGTTAAACCTGCAGACTTTATCGACCCTGGTAAAACATTGTCCGGGTCCCGTACAAAGGAAATTAATGCGGTTTGTCGGTTCCGGTCCCTACTCCCCGTTATTCGACGCGCAATCTGACTCTATAGGGACCATAGACAAGAAAGTAGCCGTCTACAACCTGGCAGGTATCAAGGACGATAACACGGCAAAACCGCTGGTTATGGCCGAGATAGCCTACCGGGTATTGAGTTTCTATGAAAACCCTGAGTTCCGCTTATTTCCTAAATGGCTGGATGTGGATGAATGTCACCATATCCTGTCCAACCCCGGGTTGACCAAGACCTTGCTGTTGGACAGGGTCCGCACCTGGGGAAAATTGCAGGCAGGTATTGGTATGTGGACTCAGTCCGGAATTGAGCTCGGCAACATCGAAAACTGGGAAGCACTGCGCAGCGCTGCTTCAACTTTTATTTTTACCGCAGACCCTGAGTTGAACACCGATGCCTACCGGTCGATCTTTAACCTGAAAGACGGAGAAATGGAAAGCATAAAGGGATTAATCCCAAAAAAGGAATTTTACCTGATACAGCGTGATTTGAATGTATCGAAGAAGTGCATCCTCTCTGTCGAACCGGAGCAATACGTTCTGTCAACATCCAAACCGGCGGAACAATCCATATATTTTGATAATGTTGAACGCTATGGTTTTGATACCGGCGTCAGGAAGACCATGGCGGCGCTGGGACTGGGAGGGAGCGCCGATGAATAAGATTTGTGAGTCGTTTTTATACTTGTTTAACGGATGGTTCCTACGTATCAGTCTGTTGCTGCTGGGGACATCCCTCATCTCCGGGGTTCACGCTGCAGGCATCCCGACCGTTGATGTTGGTGTGATTGCAGAACAGATCCGCTCCTTCCAGCAACAGTTGAAAGACTACGAGACTCAACTGCAACAGGTTGGTCTCAACAGCGAACAATTGGTCACGCTCAACAGGCAATTCAGCCAGACCCTGAAACAATACGATGACTACCTGCAGCAGGTAAAGGGATTGCATCGCGTGATATCACGAAAAGACTGGAATGGCCTGTTCCAGACGCTGACAAATTATTACGGTATCAGCCCCTATTCCCGCATAACCAGGGTTCATGAGATCGGGGACGCCGGCCGCAACGCCATCGATTTAGAGGTGGGCAAGCTATATAACGTGCCGGCGAAGGTCGATCAGGTTCGTCACCAAATCTCATCGATCGGCGTTGATCCGGAAGCCTGGGTTACCCAAGCGAAAACGCATCGGGCACGCTATGAAACCTACAGGGACCAATTGGAATTTGCAAAAGACAGCAACCGGGAATTACTGGAACGCTATAAAAAGATCGGTATAACAAAAAATAATTTCAACCTGGGCGACAAAAGCGACCTGAACGCTTTGCAAACGGTTGTAACCAGTAATTTTCATATTATTGATGAATTGCAGGCCATGAACAAAATCCAGAACCTGCGCCTGTTGCATGCCAACCACGACTATATACAGGCATTGTCAAAGGCAGAGGCACAACGGCAAGCGGAAGCTGAGCGGCTGAAAAAAGCGGTTGCCCGGAAGAAAACGTCGCAACCCTTTCGCTGGAGTGACTTGCGCGTATCTCACAAGTACCAGCAGAAAAAATGATTTTTGTATATCGCTGACCTTTGTTTGTCTATGCCGTGAACCCCGCGGATTGGCATAAAAAAGGACAGGGACGGTGGAGTAAACAGGACATTGAAAGGAGACTGGAAATACATGATTAAGAAATTGATGCCAAGTGTATTGCTGTTTTCAACGACAACCCCGGTATCGGCAGCACCTATCGACCCTGCCAGTTTCCTGGCGGAATTTTTTAACAACGCAAGCAGGTTATCCGATCAGCTTATCGGTGTGTCGACCGAATTGTACCGTTTCTCCGTACTTGAATGGACCACGTTCGCCGTGTTTGCCCTGGTCATTGTCCTGATCAAGTGGACCGTGGGGGCTGCAGCAGTAAAAGACGTGGTTTTTGTCGTATTGATGATCCTTATCGCGCAGTTCTTGATGCAATCTTACGATCGTGTCCTGGCTGTCCTGTGGGAAATCACTACAGCGCTGTCTGATGATATCAACCAGAACACCTATGAGGCCTTGAACCTGGAAGCCACGGGTATCAAATCAACCGGCGTCTTCCTGCTCGATATGATTAATCAGGTTATGGACCGTATCACGTTTAACCCCTTGTCCGTAAAATCCGGTATTTTTTCCATGTTCGGCGATATTGCCTTAAATATTCGCGACGCAATATTGATGATCCTGTTCTTTCTCGCGCTGTTGCTCGTTTTCTGCGTTTCCTGGTTCATATCGGTTATCGGTCTGTGGAGCCTGCTGCTCGGTAAGGTTCTGGGGCCAATCTTTATTCCATTCCTTATATTCAAACGCGCAAACCCGTATTTTGACGGCTGGCTGAACTTCATGTTGGGTTCCGTTGCTTATTTGATTATTGCCCAGATCAACATTGCCTTTACCACCTTGATCATTATCGATCTGTTTGAATCCGCCATTATTGCAGGAGAAATTCAGACACTGAATCCCGAAGACATTCTTCGATTATTCAGCTATACAGGATTACTGGTGGTAGCCGTGTTTGCAATGTTCAGGACCGACCGGGTAGTGAGTGACCTGATGCAGGGAGGCGCAAGCGCATCAGGAGGGATCAGCCAGGCAGTCTCCATGCTGGCCACGAAACTGGTGAGATAAGTCGATGGAGACAACGGCAAGGACAATAGGGAAGCTGCCTGGCGGGCTTGTGAAACAACTCAATCCCGACAATATCCCGGGACTGGTGGTTACCAACAACAGGTTGCTGCTCAGCAATCTCGTCTTATTGCTGGCGTTTGTCTGCGCCGTTGCGTACGCCGTTACCGTTACTTTTGTGGCAAAGAACAATGAAAAACTTATCTATGTCAAATTGGCCCCGGACGGCACCTGGTTTGTCGATACCCAGTTTGCGCATAAGGATGAAACGGACTTTTTCCCGGCTACTATTGATCACTTGTTGAGTAGCTACGTCACGCGCCGTTTCCGTGAAGATCCCGCCACCGTAAGGAATGATTACGGCTATGCGCTGGTGTTGATGGACACGGGATTGGCGCAGTATTTCAAATCACCCTCGGGGTTTGATGCCGCAGGTAAGGCAGCGCAAATCAGGGCGTGTACAAATTGCAGTATCAAGGAGGTTGAAGTCCGGAATATCTACCATTTCGACATAGACCGCCTGTCTGGCGGTAACCCTGATGACACCACCTACAGGACCAACGTGTATATCAACGAATTGCTACGGTCGTCCTCCGATAACACGGTACTGAATTCCGGGCGGGCGATTATCACTCTGCGCTGGCGCCTGTCACCAAAATCGACACTATCCAGGGAAAGAAACCTGTTGATGGCCAACCCTATCGGCTTGAAAATTATTGAGGAAAAAATTCTCGATGACCCGGCTTAGTTATTTTTTATTACTCGTTGTCATCACCATTAACGGTTATGCAGAAGGGGAGTCGTGCCGCGTCGTCAATTATGAGAAACACAAGTTCGTCCGCATCAAATCCAGGCTGCACCACGGTACCCATATAGAACTGCCGGAACTTCTGATAGCCAGACCTGTGACGGGAAACCGGGACTTGTGGGACGTCGAAGGCGAAAACAGGCATATTTTCGTTAAACCGAATGACCCCGGGACCAAGGAAGGCAGCAGTACGACGATCACTGCAGTCTCCCAAAGCAATCGCTCCTACCATTTCATGGTGGAACGTTCGGATAATGATTTCGATTTGTGCGTGGTCATTTCACAAGACGGCGGGTTTTTACCCCAGGGCGCATTTTCCGGTTTTACCCGGCGTAACGATGAGCAGACAGCATTGTACCAGGAGCAAATCAATGCTTTGCAGATCCGGCTGGACGAAGAGGAGCACGCGCATGCAGAGAAGATTTCTGCTGCCATAGATGAGTACAGAACCCAGTTGTTCACAGGTTACAGCTGGAAAGGCGGTCGCCCTCCTTTTGGGAAAGAACTGGTTACGGACGTCTACGACGACGGCAGGTTTACCTATATCCGGGTACGCCACAACCTGGAGGGCACCATGTCGTTGTTTGCCGAAAACAACGGCAAGGAACAGTTCATTGACTTTAAATACGACGAAAATAAACGGATCTACATTGTGACCGGAATCTACAACCGTATCTACATGAAAGCAGATGCAAAAATGCAGATCGTCATAACCCGCGTCGAGGGTTCCCGTTCACAACGTGATTTATAAACAATGACGACAAGTGACCAGGAGATCAACCAGGTCGAGGAGCAGCCGGCGACCTATAACAGGAATTTCCAGATCATGCTGATTACCGGCTTGGTTTTTGTCGTGGTTGTTATGGTTTACGCGTCCTTGTTCCGCTCAAGTCCGGGTAACGAAAAATTAGAAGAACAAGTGCAACGGGAAATCAGGAAACAAACGCTCTCCGGTCCGGAGCAGGAATTCAGGGAACGAATAAAAAGTCAGGAGCAACGCCTGCAAAAACAAAGAGAACAGGATATATCGAAGCAAAAGGAATACATCGATGAAAAGACCAACGAACTGTTGCAAAACAACGAACAGGTTCTGCAGGACTTATTGAGCGGGACTAAATCAGCCGTTGAATCCTGGAGCGAAAATGAGCTCGTGAGGGTGCGCCAATCCAGACAGGCTGATTTCAATTTTGAGTTTTTCACTGGCGTTGCAGGCACAGAGCAGAGGTCCACGGAGATAACAGGTGACAAATTCCTGCAACGGGAGCAGGCAATACTGGCAGGAATGCAGCAAGAGCTTAACATGAATACGGAACCGCGTAACGCATTAGCCGATTACACACAGAGTGCAAATTTGTTGACGGATTTGTTGTCTGCGGAAAACCAGGCGCCTGAAACGGGGAAGCATTTTAACCAGGCAGGCCACCCTGAATCTGATCTCCTCCAGCCGCCAGGCAATGAATTCAGGTTATTGTCGATTGGTTCGATAATGCAGGCAAAGCTGGACCAGAAAATCATATCTGATTATGCCGGTCCGTACCGGTGCAGGATCGAACAGAATGTTATGGATGTTACGCAAAAACACGTGTTGATACCTGCCGGCTCCCTGTGTACGGGTCAGGTATTGCAGACCGGATCAGGGCATCCCAACCGCATTATCAACAATAGAATGGCTCTATCTGTACGCTGGATAATCAGGCCGGACGGAACCAAGATTAAATTCATCAGCCAGGCCCTGGACCATGAGGGAATCGGCGCCTTAAAGGGAGAAACCAACTATCACTTCCTGGCCCGCTTCGGTGGCGCGGCAGCGTTTGCCCTGTTATCCAGCGAAACTTCAAGAGCGGACTACAGTAGCGGTGGGTCCGGAGCGACATTCGAATCCGACGTGGGGCAGGCGTTACGCGACGCCGGCGCTGATCTGACTGCGCCCTACGCCGGTCTCGTTCCGACACAAACGTTGAATTATGGTCAGAAACTAAGGCTCTTTGTCTCTGAGGATATGTATATCAGGCCCTGGAGAGACGTTTATCAGCGACTGATGAGCCAACGGTGAAGGGACCTGGGATGGAAAAAGTTAAGCTGCCAGGATCGATCATGGCCTGCTCCCTGTTGATTGTTTCCAGTGGGTGTTCGTGGATACAGACACTGGAAGATAAATTCAAATCATCTTTCAAACGCACGGAGTCGATGCCGTCGGCCTTACCCACTGTGGAAGTACCGGTGCGAATGCTCTATCCGAATGGGACAAAAACGATTGAGGATGCTATCAATTATATGCTGGAACCACATTCATACCGTACGGCCTATCGAAACACAACAGGAGAAAGTATTGCCCAACGCACGTTCATCAATAATTTCGACAATGATCCAGTCCCTTTATACATGGCTATGGAACGTTTATTGGGGCAAAACGGCCAAATCATTCTGGACCGGAACAGGAAGTTATATGCATTCCGGACAAGGGAACCACATGAGCCGGGTATTGTCTTTGCCGATCTGACGACCGCGGCCGGCGCGCAAACGCGGAGCAACCCGACAACAGGGACGGATTTCAAATCCGTCCCCTTCCCGCGTTCCGCGCCCCCGGGCAATGAACCGGCGCGTGACGCCGGAGCGCCAGCGGAACAAACCGGACGGCTTGCCCGCGACCCTGCCCAGGACCGTTTACCTGTGAACATGGCGGCATTGCGCGCGGGTGACAACGAGCCCGGCAGACCTGAAGCCGAAGAAATACCCGCGCAAAACCGGGAATTCTGTCATGCCATTCAATTCAGAAACCAGTCCATGTTATCCGCCACCGTTCAGGAATATTTCCTGGGATGCGGCTTTGACGAGGTTTCCTGGAAACTCGGCAAACCGGGGAGATATGCCGACTACCGGTTGCTTGAGAACATTGACTTACCCCTGCCCGAACGCCACCGGGACCTGATCGAATTCCTGCAATCCCGTTTCGGGATTAAAACCTTCATTCATGATAACAACCGGGTCGAATTCTACGATGAAGAGAACCTGCTGTAAAAAATCAACCTCTCCCGTCCCTGCCTCAAAACATGCCGGGGCCTGTCCTGGAGACGCTTTTGATCCGAGCGCAGGCCCTGGCGGGAAACGCAGGCTTTTATTGCTTAACCTGTTCTCGGCGCTGCTGCTGACGGCCTGTAGTGAAAACATCAGGCAGCGCGAGCAGGATTTCAGCGAAGCTCAGGAACGCCACCGGCAAATCCTGGAAGAGCAACAAATCGTGCAGGCCATCAATGCCCAGGCCAAACGGATAGAGGTCTCGAAGGAAAAAGCCTGGCTCTACCAGCCCTACAGCGCCAGCTACTCCGACGGGTTGCGCCAGACCCTGCCGCGCATCGTTCCTTACCCCATCACCTATGCAATAAAAAACGACTACAACCCCCAGGTCAATTCCACCACCCAGGCAACCACCGTCGAGGGTCACCTGGACGCCATCAGCCTGCAAGCCAACGTCGGTTACCAGTTCCATGAAGGCACCTTGCTCATCACTCCCACCGTTACCCGCAAGTACGAGGTGCCCCTGTACGGCGGCGGCAATAACACGATCGGCATCGGCACCGATAACCTGAATGTCGGCAATGAGCCCGGCGGCAGTTACTCCAACAGCTTGTTCAGCGATATCTCGCCCTTGAACGACGTCTACCAGCTGGTCAACGCCACCCTGGGCATCGGCGCCTGCAATGCCGGACAACAAACCCGCGAAAGCGTGCAACGCCAGGGTGAAACAGGCGCAGTAAGAACAACAAGGACGACCACAAAAAAATTCGAGGCAAGAGGCGGGCCGCTGCAAATCGCCGAGTGCTACAGCGTCTCGCCCAGCGGCAACCTGCTCATCATCACCGCGCGCCCGCAACGCCAGGTCCTGTTTGAGTCCGTTTACCGGGATTGGCTCACCGCCGTTACCCGCCAGGCCAACGTCAAGATCACCACCATCCGCCTGGATGTCACGCAACTGGCGCAACAGCAGGTGGATATTTCCGTGATCAGGAACGCCGCCATCAGCGCCGGTTTCGGCAACGTCGTCCAGACCCGGGCAGGTGGCGCCCTGAGCAGTCCCGTCATCAGCGGCAGCGACAAGGTATTCAGCCTGCAACTCAGCGACGACGGCAGTCCCTGGAACACCTCCCAGGTCATCCTCAAAGCCCTGGAGCGCATCGGCAACGTCTCGGTCGAAGACAGCCGCGAGCTGCTGCTGCACAACAACCGGCTCATCACCCTGAGAGATTACCACGTCGAACGCTACGTCAAACAGATCAGCGTTGAGCTCAACACCACCGGCAGCACGTCCATTTCCACCCCGAACGTGGAAATAGACCAGCTGCAGACCGGCCAGGCCATCAACATCCTGCCCACCCTGACCGACGACCTGATCGCCATGCACGTCGTCATCAACGAGGCCCGGGTGGACAGCCGGGTAAACTACCGCATCGGCGGCACCGAAGGCGTGTTGCCGCAGAACTCCGGCACAGACAGCATCTTTGACGTTACCCTGAAACACAACGAAGCGGTGCTGCTGGCCTCTACCACCCGCACCGAGACCAACGCGTCCAGCGAGCGCGCCGGCCTCCTCCCAATCTGGCCGCTCAACCTGGTCAACGGCGGCGGCGCGCAGGGCAGCCAGCGCGTCATCCAGACACTCTACCTGATCGAGGCAGGATTCAAGTCATGATTGAGACCGTCATGATAGACAACAAGCCGGTTAACCTGAGCCTCAACGCGGAGAGCATCACCCTGCCGGACGGCAAGCTGCCGGCGTTCTACACGGCAAAACAAATCAGCCGCAGCAAAAAAAGGTATTACACCCAGGCCGAGGGGTTCATGTTTTTTGACGACCAGCCCGGCGTCTCCATTGCCGCCCAGCTGGTGCAGTGGATCAATACCGATATTGCCACCGGCGAGCACCATATCTACATCCCGGGCGACCACACCATCTACCATGCCCACATCCAGGTCCAGGAAACCTACGTGCTGGTCGAGCGCGAAGAACTGCTGGAATTTGACAAGACCTTGAGCCTCATCAAAAGCAACCCCTTGCAGTCGCAAATCCATCGCTGTGGCCAGCTCAACCATGCCTTTGCCCAGCACCAGGTTGAAACCACCGACCTGTTGTTCAACCTGGACGGCAATAACACCAACCCGGCCTGGCTCAGGGCCGGTTACAGCGCGAACCAGGTCATCCTGGCCGGTGGCGCCGCCGTCGGCCTGCTGGTCGCCGCCGTCAGCTACGCCAACTTCCTGCAAACCCCGGAGCAACACCGGCCCGACACCACCGGGATACAGACCATCGTCATCCCGAAAAGCACAACCCGGATAGCCACCGACGTCGCCGCCCTGGAAAACCTGCTCGGCAGCCTGGAAGTATTCCTGGCTTACGGATTGAAAGACGTCAGCATCAGCCGGACCCAGGGCACAAACTACAGTGTCAGCGCCGGCGGCGACTACCGGCAGAGTTATCCGTTGAGCCGGCTCTACCAGCTGGCCCGGCAGGTGGACGCCGCCATTACCATCCAGGGACAAAGCTGGCTGTTGCGCGGCAACCTCTATCGCCCCTCCGAAGGGGAAGAAACCCCGCTCATTCCCCTGGAAACCAGTTTTCAGCAGTACCAGCAACTGGCCGCCCGCGCCGGCATGAAATTATCCATCGGCGGCCTTACCCGGCACCGCAACCGGGTTGCCGCCGGCATCACCCTGAGCATGGACTATCCCAGCCCCCAGACCATCCGCCACGCCGCGGCCTTGCTCAGGGAAAACCCGCTGCACGGCCAACTCAGCCAGGCCCGCCTGAGCATCGGCAACAATGCCGCCTGGCAGGAACTCATCCTGAGCATCAACGTCACCGGTCACTGATATGAAGACAAGATCATTCCTCACTGCCTTGACAAGGAAAACAGCCGTACTGCTGATCGGCGCAGTCATCGCCGGCCTCGCAATCTACGGCAGCGCGACTAAGACCATACCCGGCATGAGCCTGTTCCGGAACTCGCCACAAACCCCGCAACAAACCTTCGACGGCGAAGCGGGGGACGGGCTGAGCCTGAACGACACAGACGACAGCTTTGAACTGATGCTACCACCGCCGGGGACAGATTTGAAATCTGTCCCCTACTTAACGCCCACCGATGCAACCCCGGCTGCCGACCCGCCACTGTTGGGGACAGATTTGAAATCTGTCCCCGATTCGGAGTACAGCGACGCAACCCTGGTTGCCGACCAGGCGCTCACCGGGCAAACCGGCGCCGGCGCCGAGGCTGGCGACACAATACAGGACCTGTCCACCAGCGCAGATACGCCGGCTGCCGACCCGCCACTGTTGGGGACAGATTTGAAATCTGTCCCCCATCCGGTGTCCGGCGACGAAACAGAAGCCCGGCAGGAGAATTGTCAATACTGCAATAAGGACGAGCAATTGATCGTTGACCTCAACTATTACCGGCAGCTGCTCAACATCCTCAAACAAATCGACCAGGACCGTAACAGCATCGACCCTGACATGCTCGACGCGGTACACCGGAGCATCGCGCAAACCCGACCCGGCCTGGCCCGGATACTGGCAACAGAAGAAACGCCGGACCAGGTCATGCCGGGAGAACCTGCGGTCGAAGATCAACTCATCGCCGCGTTGCTGGAGGGAGATCCGCAACTACTAATGGAACTGTTAAGACAGGAACTGGCCGAGTCCGGCGCAGAGCCGGATGCCATGGATAAATTCCTGCTCCGGTTGCTGGAACATCAGCCGAACCTGCTGGTTGACGCGCTCGGGGAAACCGCGCCGGACAGTAACACCCCGGAGCCCCAGCCGCGGCAACCCGAGCTTCCCGTCAGCGCCGGCATAGACGGCCTGTACCTGGCCCACGTGGACAACCGGGCCGGCGCGTCCGCCCCGGCCCGGGTGATCCTGGTGTCCCACGAACAACCCTTCACGCGTACCGAAGGCGGCGTCATCAGGCATAACGGGAAAGACTACAAAATCGTAAAAATCAGCGCCGGCAACGACCGGCGCCAGGTCACATTGCAGGATATGGGCAACAACGAAACCCACGTCATCCCCTGGCAATAACCGGCATGGCATTTTTCAACAACACGAAACACGCGAAAAAACGGGCGCTCCCCGAGTTCCGGCGCGGCGTCGCGCAACCGGACCCGGAGCCGTACACCGAAGTCATACGGGACTACCGGCAAATAGAACACCTGGAAATGACGAACAACCAGGCGCTGTTGCAGGAAATGCAGCGAATAAACGGGGAAGCGCCGGCGTTTATCACCGAGGAAGGCAGTCTCATCTGTATCGCCCGCAAGGACCAGGACAAACGTGAAGCCCTGGCTACCAAGCAGTTGATTGAAGCCGCGCGCAACGTACTGAAACAGGACCCGGTCATCCGCCAGACCACCCGTTCGGTGTTCGACTCCTTCATCCGCAAACACCGGGAAACGTCCCTGCAACAACAAACCCGGGAAAGCTCCGACCAGGTGAATGAGCTGCTTATCGACGCCATCGAAAAAAAAGCCACCGACATACACCTGGAAGTCATCAACAGGCAAACCAGGGTTTACCAGCGCATCTACGGCCAGTTGACCGTCTGCCAGAGTTTCGACAAGACCCAGGGCATCAAGATCATCGCGGCGATCTGGAACATGTACGTGAACCAGGCGTTCAGTCCCGCCGACGTGGCCAAGGACGGGCGCTTCGTATTCAACCACAAGGAGCAGAAATGGCTGTGCCGGGTCTCCTACGGCTACTCCAAAGTCACCGACCAGCGCAGCATGGCCATCCGCTTGCGCGACATGAATTACATCCCGCCGGTCGACACGCTGGGCTACCAGGACGAACAAAGGCGCATCATCAAGGAAGCCACGACCAGCAAGGGGATCACCTTGATCGTCGGCGCGGTCAACTCCGGCAAATCCACCACCCAGACCGCGATCATGAAGACCCGCCCGGCGCTGGAGAAAAATATCGAAATATCCGACCAGGTGGAAGTGGAACTGGAGAACTTCATCCAACTGCAACTGCCCATCGAAGGCACCAGGGAGCTGATCGAGGAAAACCGGGAAAAACTGCGCCGCATCACCACCCGGCACGACGTGGATTTTATCGCGATCAACGAGATTCGCGACGTGGAAACCACCAACATGGCCTCCAGCATGATGTTGCAAGGCGCCACCGGCATCGCTTCCATCCACGGCTCCAGCTGGGCCGACGCCGTCAACCGCCTGGTCTCCGCCACGGATCTCAACCTCAGCCCGGACATCCTGTTCTCCGAATCCTTCCTCAGCCTGGTCATCGTCCAGTCCCTGGTCGGAGTACTGTGCCAACACTGCCGGCTGAGCCGTCACCCGGACCCCTTCTGGCAGAAGCATTACCAGCGCGGGTTCGGGCCTGAAGCGGTCAACCGGGTGCGGTTCGTCAACAATGCAGGTTGCGCCAGTTGCCGGCGCAGCGGCATCCGCGGCCTTACCCTGGTCGCGGAAACCATCCCCATCACCGAGGCCAACCGCAACCTCCTGAAGGACACCACCAACCCGCAGGCCCTGCGCGACTGGATGCGCGACAACGGAATTCCCAATATCCACCAGCACGCCTACGGCAAAATCACCCGGGGCATTATCGACCCGCTCATGGCGCGGCGCAAAATCGGCGAGTTCAACCAATCCAACCTGTACGGCGACTGGCATGTTGCAGACACACCATAAACTCCGTTCCCTGTACCTGCGCAGCCTGTTTTTCAACTACGAGACGCGCAGCTATTTCTATACCACCTTGCAGGAATACGTGCGCAGCAGGTTCCCGTTGATGAACCTGTTCAACGACCTGCAGGAACAAAAAAACAGCCTGGCCGTCAAGGAAATCGCCCGCCTCAGCAAACAGGCCCTGCGTCAGAACCAGCCCTTTGCCAGCTACTACCAGGACAGCGGGCTGTTCACCGAACGCGAAGCCAGGCTGCTGATCCTGGGCGAACGCTATGACTGCATCGAAAACATCACGGCGTTATTGCTGGAGCAAAACCGGGAAGGCTCGCCCGTCACACAAATCATCGCGCCGTCCGGCCAATGGATAGCCATGTTCCTGATCCTCACCGTCATGTCGATTTACGCGGAACCCTACCTGAATCGGCTGACCGAAGGCTACCGGCTGTTCTTCGACTACGCCCTGTTCGTAAAACAATACTGGCCGCACCTGGGCGCAGCCGCGGCCGCCGTCATCGTCGGCTACCGCGTTGCCAGGGACCGGGCCACCGGCCTGCTGCGTACAATGTTGTTGCGGCTGGGCGCGTTTCGCATTCACGCCATCACCACGGAGCAGCAATTTATCCGGCTGGGCGAGAGACTCATCGAAACCAAACTGCCGGCCAACGAATTTCTGTCGCTCATGGAACAAATCTTCCGCCGCAACCGGCCGTTCCTGCTCACCCTGCAACAGGCCCGCGCCAGGCTGAAAGAAACCTCCCTGGTCGAGGTCCTGGAAAACATATTGTCCAACCAGGCCTGCCGGCACATCCAGGCCACCGCGCCCAACCAGACCAATGAAGAGATCGCGCGCGGCATGGGCGCGGCCTACCGCATCCAGCACATCAAACTGAACAGGTTGATCGGCGTGTACCGCGTCATCTGGCTGTTCGTCTTCCTGTCGGCCACCCTGGCCGTCACCATCCCCTTTGCCCTGGTTTCCATGGGCATGGGCATCCAGCAATAACTCACAGCGAGGTAAACATCATGAACCAGGTAGCAATCGTTTTCGGGCTTATCATCGCCGCCGTCGTTGCAGTCGGCGCGTTCCAGGTGATGGCGCCCCTGGTGACCAACGCGGAAAACCGCTCCATGGAAGCCGAGGTTATCAACCTCATTGCGGCGGCAAGGGATTATGTTGAAGTCAACAGAAGAATAGGCGCCGGTGTCACCGCCCATACGGACCTCACACAACTGACGACTAACGGCTACCTTGACTCCAATCTCTACACTAACGGCGTAAACCAGAGCGTCATCGGCACTAACATCTCCTCCAGTCTCGCCATAAATGCCAGCACCCGTGCTGTCACCGGCGGCCTCACTTACAACGCCGGCGACCAGGAAAGCTGCAACTGGCTTCGAGACAGGTCCCGGACCAACACCTGGCCAACTCGCGGCCCCGGCATTGACCCCACTGTTGCCACCGGCGCTACCGCCGTGACTTGTAGCGGTACCGGCAACGTCGACTTGACAATACCGATCAAGTAGCCATGACCGGACTGGTTTACAACTTCATCCTGGCGCTGGCCCTGGCTGCCGGCAGCGCGGCGCTGGCGCAGGCGTATCGCGACACCATCAGCTACGCCACGACCCTGGACGACATCCAGACAGGCGTCACCGACTATGTCGGAAAAAACTGCGCCGGCCTGAGCCCCGCCGGCATCACCGGCAGCGGGTTGCGCAACGGCGGCAACCTGCCCCGGAGCTTCAACGACCAGGGCAGCCGCTTCGAGTTCCCCCTGAACGACCACCCGCTGCTCACCATGCAGGTCAGGGACAACCCCGGCTACCAGGTTTACCTGGCTGCGCAGATGCACAACCGGGCCGGGCCGGGGAATGCCAGGACCTATTTGCCGCCGTTGCGCCACAGCTTGGCCGGCGCGGCCAATCCCGGCCACCAGCTGCTGGCCTACAATCAAACGCCGTCGAACTGTTACCCGGCAGGACCGGCGCCGGCGGCGCCGGACTGGACCGCGCTGTGTACGGCCATCACCAACAACCCCGCCAACCCCGTCACCTGCTGAGGGAACGCCATGTACGTCATACCCGCCATCTACTTCCTGCTG